>ERZ1023334.4-NODE-4-length-281336-cov-14.082739_pt1 | contig 281336 bp, 232 predicted proteins | sample MGYA00521094_ERZ1023334 | MGnify/ENA primary metagenome ERZ1023334 (study PRJEB32759, sample SAMN07749900) | skin metagenome | biome: transportation; feature: city; material: polyester macromolecule | host: Homo sapiens | place: Hong Kong:ISLAND line | collected...
CATTCGGCGCTGGTGACAAAGGCGTCATACCTCCGGCGGCGCTGCGCGCGCCGATACCCGGTTCATAACACCGCCCGCCAGGTTCTTGCTGCCCCGATTTATCCCGTTCCCGGTTCGCCGTTGCATCGCTGTCACCGGGCGCGGTTTCGCTTTCCCGCTTTCCCTTGTTCCCTTCCCTGATTCGCCGTTGTCTCGCTGCTGCCAGCACAACCGCGGCAGCGATTACGATCGCACCGCGAAAGCGCCACACTGACGTTCCAGTTGAGGTGGGATTCGCCAATCGGAGCGGGAGCGTTTCGCCGAGGCGAAGCCAATGGCTCCCGCTGCGCGAAGCAAACCCGCTGGTTTCCCTGGCAGACCCGTCCGCGACGCACGCAGTGCGGAGTGGGAGCTGATGAGTGCCTTGTCGCTAACGCGGAGTGTGCGGGGGCACGGATTCCAGATGCACCACTGCCGCTACTGTGCGGGGGACCCGCTTATGAGCTTGCGGTGTAAAGCCGCTTTCTTTGCTTATCTTTCTTTGCGGCGGCAAAGAAAGTAAGTGCCGCCCCGCACAGGGGCAACGCTAATAGACCACTAACAAATCAAGGAAAGGCCAAAAGACCAAAAGACCAACACCAGAACAGACCACGACCACAACAAGAAAAACCAAAGCGGCACCGCCAAACAAACCCGGCACCGCCAAACAAAATCAGCCCCTGAACAACCCCAAACCCTTCCCCTCTATAATGTCGGCAATTCTGACAAGAGGTGCTTCATGATCATCAAACCGCGCGTGCGTGGCTTCATCTGTGTATCGACCCATCCGACCGGCTGCGAAGCCAACGTCAAGGAACAGATCGAATACGTCAAGACACGCGGCCCCATTGCCAATGGCCCGAAAAAAGTGCTCGTGATCGGCGCCTCAACCGGCTACGGCCTCGCCGCCCGCATCAGCGCCGCCTTCGGCTCCGACGCCGCCACGCTCGGCGTCTTCTTCGAACGCGCCGGCAGCGAAACCAAAGCCGGTACGGCCGGCTGGTACAACACCGCAGCCTTCGAAAAATTCGCCAAAGAAAAAGGCCTGTACGCGACCAGCATCAACGGCGATGCCTTCTCCGATGAAGTCAAGCAACGCACCATCGAAGTCATCAAGCGCGATCTCGGTCAGGTCGATCTGGTCGTCTACAGCCTGGCAGCACCCAAGCGCACGCATCCGAAAACCGGTCAGGTGTTCACCTCAACCCTGAAGCCGGTCGGCAAGGCCGTCAAGCTGCGCGGCATCGACACCGACAAGGAAGTCGTCAAGGAAACGGTCCTCGAACCCGCCACGCAAGAAGAAATCGACAACACTGTCGCAGTGATGGGCGGCGAAGACTGGCAGATGTGGATCGACGCCCTCCTCGACGCCGGCGTGCTAGCCGACGGCGCGAAAACGACCGCGTTCACCTATCTCGGCGAAAAAATCACGCACGATATCTACTGGAACGGCTCGATCGGCGCGGCCAAGAAAGACCTCGACCAGAAAGTGCTCGGCATCCGCGAGAAACTGGCGGCCAAGGGCGGCGATGCACGCGTCTCGGTGCTCAAGGCTGTCGTCACGCAAGCAAGCTCCGCGATCCCCATGATGCCGCTGTACCTGTCGCTGCTCTTCAAGGTCATGAAGGAAAAAGGCACGCACGAAGGCTGTATCGAACAGGTCTACGGTCTCTTCAAAGACAGCATGTACGGCGCAACGCCGCACATCGACGAAGAAGGCCGTCTGCGCGCCGACTACAAGGAACTCGATCCCGAGGTACAGGCACGTGTCCAGGCACTCTGGACCCAGGTGAACGACAACAACATCTACGAACTCACCGACTTCAGCGGCTACAAGACCGATTTCCTGCGTCTGTTCGGATTTGAAATCGCCGGCGTGGACTATGAAGCCGACGTCAACCCGGACGTGCAGATCCCCGGACTCGTGCAGGTGTGAGTCTTCGCGGGGCATCCACCGCCCCGCTTCCCCGGCCGCGCGGCAAAGCCCATATGGTCCAGGTCGTCGGTCGCCCGGGCGATGGCGCGCCGTTCGTTTCCGAGGCATTCGGCGGCTCGGTTGCGCCAGGCATCAGCCTTACGCCGCTGACGGAGTGGCTTGCCCGCTCGCAACCGTCTGTTCTCGCGAACGAGATATGGGCGGTAGACGCATTTCGAATGGCGTCGTAGCCGAACTGCCTGTCAACAGGGAAACGCCCCCTGAAGCGAGCGCAGAATGGCGAGCCCGATTGGAAAGTCGTCTGAAATACTCGGATGATTGGCGAAAAACTGGTCGAGCAGCGGATAGACATTCTGGTTGCCGATGGCCAGGTTTTGCGGCGGACAGAACAGCGGCGGACGTTTCTTCGACACCAGATCCCCATTCGCCCAACCCAGCGCGTTGATCGTGCCCGTGATGTAAGCCGCGTACACCGAGTTGTTGTCGGTATGTGCCCAGAGCTTATATTGCGCGGCCGTCATCTCGGCGCTTGCGTTGAGCGTAAAACAGGCTGCCAGCACAGCCAGTGCAAATTTCAGTACCCGCATCTTTCAAACCTTCAATCTGTATCGCGAAACCGGCCATTGTAGGCGAGTCGCGCCGAGCTACACAGAAGCACCCCGCACCTGGTCTTTCGTAAGCATTTGACCGGTATTTTTGTAAGCATTCACTTGCGAACGGACCCGTCACGCCAATGCCGCCTCAGTTCGGCAGCGTCGGGCCTGTTCGCCAAGGCGGCACAACGGAGCGCCGCCCTGGTGGAGTAACCGCGTGGCTTACGGCGTGCCGTTACGGCAATACGCCGGATAGCCAGGACGCGTGGCGAGGCGTGCCATGTAAGCCGTCAGCGCGGGAAAACCGCCATGCTGTAGCGGCGTTTCGAGCCAGCGGTTGATCGAGAGCGCGATCGGGATGTCCGCAAGCGAGAACGACGCTCCGGCGATGAAGGCACCGGTCGTCTCCAGTTGCCGGTCAACGATCGCAATATGGCGCCTCCAATTCACGCACGACAGGTCGATCTGCTGACGATCCTGATGCGCCGGCGAATTGCGGACCAGCGCCAGAAAGGCGTAGCTCCATGCCCGATTCAGTTCGCTCGCCTGCCAGTCGATCCATTGATCGCATTTCGCTCGTTCGCAAGGGTCCCCCGGGTAGAGGAACTCGCCACCATAACGGCCCGCCAGATAACGGATAATCGAGTTGGATTCCCACAACACGAACTCGCCGTCCCGAATCACCGGCACCATGGCATTCGGGTTCAAAGCGACGAATTCGGGCACGTTGGTCGTCCTGAATCCTGAGCCCCAGTCTTCCCGTTCAAACGGCAGGCTGAGTTCGGTACATGCCCACAGCACTTTGCGGACGTTGATGGATGAGGCTTTGCCTAGTATTTGAAGCATGGCTGGTCGCTGCCCGTTCGGTCGCTATGGAGAAATACACCGGAAATCCGGTTCGAATCGTAGCGTATCCGTGACGTGACAAAGCGGACATGGACACTTTGCGCGCAGCGCACAGGGCCAGCTCAATACATATGTCCGAAAGTGGCCAAATCGAGCGCATTTTTTGGCTAAAGTTGCGCCATGCGCCTCGACCCTGACACCTGCTACGAAATGCTGCTTTCAAGAGACCGCCGCTTTGACGGCTGGTTTTTTGTCGCCGTTTCATCGACGGGTGTCTACTGCCGTCCTGTATGTCCGGTGCGGCCGCCCAAGCAGCAAAATTGCCACTTCTTTCCCAGTGCAGCGACAGCGGAAAAGGCCGGATTTCGGCCTTGCATGCGATGCAGACCAGAACTCGCGCCAGGAAACGGCCTGCTGGATATCTCCCGGAGACTCGCGACAGCAACCGCCAGGCTCATCGAGGAGGGATTTCTGAACGCCGGTACCGTCGAACAGTTGGCTAAAAAAGTGGGCGTCACCGAACGGCATTTGCGCCGCATTTTCAGCATCGAGTTCGGTGTATCGATCATAGACTTCGCACAAACCCAACGCCTGCTTCTCGCGAAACGCCTGTTGACGGACACAGCGTTGCCTGTTTCCAACATTGCGTCTGCGGCCGGTTTCGGCAGCGTCAGGCGTTTGAACGACCTGTTCCTCAAGCGCTATGGCTTCAGCCCGCTCCGATTGCGGAAAGGCATAGCGCCAGACGCAGATGAAATGATGACGTTCGAGTTGACGTATCGTCCTCCTTTTTCGTGGTCGGCAATACTCGATTTTCTAGCCCACCGCTGCATTGATCCGCTCGAACGCATAAACGATCACACCTATGCGCGAATCGTCGAATTGCCGCACCGGGACAGCAGTGTGATTGGCTGGATCAGCGCAAAACACGTACCGCAACGATGTGCGGTGAAGGTCAGCGTGACGCCAACGCTCGCACCAGTCATTGCGCAGCTCCTGGCGAGAGTCAGGCGTCTCTTTGATCTTGCCTGTCAGCCCGATCAGATCAATAACCACCTGGGCGATCTTGCAAGCGGGTTGCCTGGAATGCGGGTTCCCGGCGCATTCGACGGCTTTGAAGCTGCGGTGAGCGCAATCGTGGGCCAGCACAAGTCTGCCGATCGGGCCCGAGCCATCCTGGCAAACATCGCGACCCGCTTTGGAACGGTAATCAAAGATCCGCCGCTCTTCGGTCTGTCCACGACATTTCCATCAGCTTCGGTTCTCGCTCGTGTGCATTCGACTGCGCTCGAACAAACCGGCATCGAGCGGATGCATGCAGAGGCGATTATCGCCATGGCCGCACTCATCGCTGACGGCAAAATCGCGCTGGAGCCGATGGCTCCCCTCGAGGACACGCTTGCCGCTCTACGCGGCATAAATGGAATCAGCGAATGGACTGTGCAATACATCGCCATGCGCGCAATGGCATGGCCCAACGCTTTTCCCGACGGCGACGCAGTTTTGATGAAGCATTTTGGTCATGCAAGCGCCACGGCCTTGCGCAGCCAGGCGAGCCAATGGGAGCCGTGGCGCGCTTACGCCACGCTTCACGTATGGCGACAACATCCCGAACAGCCGCTATGACTGGCTGCCGGTTCGCTCCCACCATTTACTTCCGATAACGAAGAGTCCGATTGACTATGAATATCTTCGAGCTTCTGCTGCTTGCGGCAATCTGGGGTGCGTCATTTCTTTTCATGCGCATAGCAGTTCCTGAACTCGGACCGCTGCCACTTATCGCCCTGCGCGTAGGCATCGCGGCACTGGTGCTCGCCCCGGTTCTGCGTTTGGCCGCCGCACGTAGTCAACTGCGAGCAAAGCTATGGCCGCTATTCGTGGTTGGCCTGACCAATTCCGCCCTGCCGTTTTGCCTGCTGGCGTATTCAACACTCTACGTCAACGCCGGGCTGGACTCTGTCCTGAACGCAACCACGCCGCTTTGGGCAGCGGCCATCGGCGCAGCCGCATTCCGGATCCCAATACAACGTCACCAGACTGTCGGCTTGTTGATCGGTCTGCTCGGCGTTGTCGTGCTCGTATCGGAGACACTGGGCAGCGGAGCCGTCGGCGGTCTTCGTGCAGTAGTTGCAGCATTGCTCGCGACGTTTTCTTATGGCTTTGCCGTCAACTATTCGAAACGACGTCTGGCCGGCGTGCAGCCCTTCGTTGTTGCTTTTGGTAGCCAGTTTTTTGCCGCAGTCGCGCTACTGCCCGTTGCTTTGCTCAGTTGGCCGACTCACTCGATCACACCATCCACGTGGGGTTATGTCGGCGCGCTCGGTGTCGTTTGCACAGGTTTTGCGTACGTTCTTTTCTTCAGACTCGTGGAGAACGTTGGCTCTGCGTACGCAGCATCGGTAACGTTCCTTATTCCCATCTTCGGAGTGATATGGGGCGCCGTTTTTCTCGGAGAGCACATCACACCGATGACTTTGATCGGCGGCGCAATCATTCTGTTTGGCACCGCCGTGGCGAGCGGGAAAATTGCAGCGGGATTGATGAAAAAATCGGCAACGCCGCGCTGACTGTGCCGAACCCCTTCGTTCACAGTCAGCCGGCGTTATAGCAGAGGTTAACGCCCGCCAAACCCGTTCAAACCGACTCAAACCCCACCAGCACATTCACTGCATTCACTCCGATCGCCGCGACCGCATAGCCGCCTTCCATCACGAACAAGGTCGGTTTCCCCAATCGTCCGATCGCCTCGCCGATACGCAGATAGTCCGCGCTGCGCAGCTTGAATTGCGAAATCGGGTCTTCTTCGAAAGTATCGACACCGAGAGACACCACCAGTGCATCCGGCGCGTAATCGGCGACACGCGCGCAGGCCGCGTCGAGCGCCACCGTATAGTCCGCCCAAGCCGTACCCGGTTGCAGCGGAAAGTTGGCGTTGTAGCCGAGGCCGGCACCCGCGCCGGCTTCGTCAGCGTGGCCGAGAAAGAACGGGTACTCAGTGCGCGGATCGCCATGCAATGACGCGAACAATACGTCCGAACGCTGATAGAAAATGCTTTGCGTGCCGTTGCCGTGGTGATAATCGACATCGAGAATGGCCACGCGCTTTGCGCCCGCATCGAGGAACGACTGCGCCGCCACCGCAGCGTTGTTGATATAGCAGTAGCCGCCCATATAGTCCGCCGCAGCGTGGTGCCCAGGCGGGCGGCACAGCGAGAATGCGCCGCGCGCACCTTCCCTCACGTGGCGCGCGCCGGTGAGCGCCACGTTCACCGCGTCGCTGACGGCGGCCCACGTGCCCTCAGTGATCGGCACACCCGCATCCATCGAGTAGTAGCCGAGCTTGCCGTCGATATCTTCCGGCACGCGGTCCTGGCGCATGCCGCGCACCGGCCATATGAGCGGCAGCGCGTCATGCTTGCGGCCGAGCGCGCTCCATTCGTCCCATGCGCTGCCGAGAAACGCAATGAAGCCTTTGTCGTGAACACGGTGCACCGGATCGAGTCCGAACGATGCGGGCGCAATCACGTCGCCGAGCTTCGTTTCGCGCACCCGTTCCAGGATGAAATCAGCGCGGCTCGGCATCTCGAAGCAAGGCTTCATTTCGCCGTCGATCAACTCAGCGTGGCCATGATGCAGCCGGTGCCGATCGCTATACACAGTCAACATGCAATGTCTCCTCAGAATGCTTGCTGCTCGAATCCGTCACTCAATCCGGCGAGGTCCGTCACACTCGTGGGTACGATACTCAGGGTGCCCCCTCCTGCGTCCGGTGTACGCCATCGCTCGTCGCGAGGATGCCGTAGCAGGCCGGCCGCCGGTCGCGAAACACGCCCCATGCATGGCGTGTCGCGGCAACCGCATCCAGATCGAAACGATGCAGCAGGATCGCGGACTCGTCGCGCCCCGCTTTCCTCACCTGCTCGCCATACTGATCGGCGATGAACGACGACCCGTAGTAGCGCTGCGGGAAGTCGCGGACTTGCTCGCGGCCGGTGCGATTCGCGGCGATCAGCGGCACGAGGTTCGCGCCTGCGTGGCCTTGCATCACGCGCTGCCAGTGCGCGCTGCTGTCGAGCGACGGGTCTTGCGGTTCGCTGCCGATCGCGGTCGGATAGAACAGCAGTTCGGCGCCGAGCAGCGCCATCGCGCGGGCCGTTTCCGGGAACCACTGGTCCCAGCAGATACCGACGCCGAGTGCGCCGTAGCGCGTCGGCCAGATGCGGAAACCTGTGTCGCCGGGCGTGAAGTAGTACTTCTCGCTGTAGCCCGGGCCGTCGGGAATATGAGTTTTGCGGTAGCGGCCGAGCACGCGGCCATCGGCGTCGATCATCGCCACCGTGTTGTAGAAGACGTTGCCGGCCCGTTCGAAGAAACTGATCGGCAGGACTACGTTCAATTCTGCCGCGACGCGGCTAAACCGCGTAATGGCGGGATGGCCCTCGAACGGCAGCGCATGACGGAAGTGCTTTGAATCCTGTTCGGTGCAGAAATACGGCAACTCGAACAACTCGGGCAGCAGAATCACCTGTGCGCCTTGTGCCGCCGCTTCACGCACGAGGCGCTCGGCCTCGGCGAGATTCGCCTCGCGATCCCATCCGGGGACGGCCAACTGGATTGCCGCCACGCTGACTGCACGCATCTCATGTCTCCCTTGTATTGGTCTGGGAAAATTCTGCCCGAGGTGCGCGCGTGAGCGATAACGGAGAAGCGGTCATCGAGGGGATAAATGTGGCCAATGTGGCCCGGCGTCAGTCGTTCATGATGAGACTTTGCGGCACGAGGTTGCGCCGGCCGAACCGTCGGCTTCGAGGCGCGTTTCGGCAGAACCGCCAGTCAGGCGTAGCGGTAATCGCTCGGGCAATGTCCCGTCCAGCGGCGGAACGCATGCCGGAAGCCCGCCGTTTCGCTGTAGCCGAGCCGCTCGGCAATATCCGACATCGACAGCCGCGTGCGCGTCAGGTAGTCGAGCGCGAGATCGTGGCGCACGCGGTCGAGCAGCGTCTGGAAGGCGGAGCCGCTGCCCGCCAGGCGTCGTCTGAGGGTGCGCTCCGACACGCACAGCGCATCGGCGAGCGCGCGCAACGAACCGTAGCGGCAGGGGTCGGAATACAGCAGGCGCAAGCTGCGCGCGGTCACGTCGTTGCCCGCCGCAGTGGCCCATTCGCGTTCCAGTTGTGCGCATTGCTGGCGCGACATCAGATAGCTCACCGGCTCGGCGAGCGGCAGCGGTTCGTCGAGCCAGCTGGCCGGAAAAATCAGGGCGTTTTCGGTGGCGTCGAACGTGGCGCGACGGCCTATGCGCGCTTCGTAGGCATCCGCGTGAGCGGGCGCGTTGAACGTCACCTTGAGCGTATCCGGCGCGCGCCGTGCCGATAGCACGTCGCAGACGATCGCCCACATCGAGGCGAGACACATGTCGGTATTGATCACAGCGAGATCCGGCCGGTAGTGATAATCGGCCGCGACGATTGCTGCTTCCTCCGCGTTGCGGCGCAGCGAAACCTTGAAGTAGCTCCCGAGCAGTACGGGAAAGTCCTGGGCGCATTGCAGCGCGTCGCCGAGCGTGGGACTCACCAGCATCGCGTAGCCGAGGATGCCGTAGCTCGAAATATGCATGGCGCGGCCGATGTCGAGCCCAATGCGCGTATCGCCGCAGGCGCGCAACGCGTTGGCGAACACCATCAGTTCCTGCGCCTGCGTGACGAGCCCGGACGGTTGCCGCAGGTCGCCCGCGCCGACGCCGCTTCCCGCCAGCAGCACCTCAGCGCTAATCCCCTGCCGCTCCAGCAGTGAGACGGCGGCGGCAATCGTATGCAGGGTCGCGACGCATTGGGCCGGCGACGGGCGTTGCGAACACGGCACATCGGTCATGGGTAGCTCTCAGGTTCCCTCGATGAACCGATGATATTTGATCAAATTTCCCAAAAGGAAAAATCCATGTCATGATTTGATCAAATCTCATGATGCAAAACGTCCAGCTTTCCCGAACAGGCAGCGCGTCGCACGGGGTTCGCCGCCCCGCTTCGCGTCATCTTCATCAACCGACTGGAGTCAACCTTGCAAAGCGACCTACGCGACGATCTACGTGAATTCCTGGAGCATCACCGCATCCACGAGGTGGAATGCGTGATACCGGACATGACGGGCGTGGCGCGCGGCAAGATCGTGCCGAAGAACCTGTTTCTCTCGGAAGGCAAGATGCACATGTCGAACGCGCTGCTGATGATCACCGTCAACGGCGAGTTCGCGGATTTTGAGCGTTTCGTCGGGCCAAGCGATCCCGATATGGTCTGCATTCCCGATCCGAACACGGTTCGGCTCGTGCCGTGGGCAATCGAGCAGGTCGCAGTGGTGATCCACGATTGCGTCGGACTCGACGGCAAGCCCATCGGCATTTCGCCGCGCGCGGTGTTGCGGCGTGTGCTCAAACTCTACGAGGAAAAAGGCTGGCGCCCCGTGGTCGCGCCGGAGATGGAGTTCTACCTGATCGCGCAGAACAAGAATCCGCATGAACCGCTGCGCCCGCCGCTCGGCCGCGCGGGGCGTCACGAAGCCGGGCGCCAGTCGTTTTCGATCGACGCCGTCAACGAATTCGACCCGTTCTTCCAGGACCTGTCGCGTTTCTGCGAGATGACGCATCTCGGCGTCGAAACGCTCGTCCATGAAGTCGGCGCGGGGCAAATGGAAATCAATTTTTCACACGGCGACGCGCTCAATCTCGCCGACCGCGTATTCCTGTTCAAGCGGGCGGTTCGAGAAACCGCCTTCCGTCATGGCATTTTCGCGACCTTCATGGCCAAGCCGATGGAGCACGAACCAGGCAGTGCGATGCATATTCATCAGAGCATCGTCGAGCGCGAAACCGGTGCGAATATCTTTTCGCTGCCAGACGGCACGGCCAGCCCGCTGTTCTTCAACTATATCGGCGGTCTGCAGAAGTACATGCCGCAAGCCATGCCGATGTTCGCGCCCTACGTGAACTCCTATCGACGCCTGTCGCGGTTTACCGCCGCGCCGATCAACGTGCGCTGGGGTTACGACAACCGCACCTGCGGCATCCGCGTGCCGAACTCCGGACCGGACGGCCGGCGGCTCGAAAACCGCGTGCCGGGGGTCGACGTCAATCCGTATCTCGCCATGGCGGCCACCCTCGCCTGCGGCTACCTAGGCATGGTCGAGCAGCAGGAAGCGTCGGCGCCGATGGTCGAAAGCGCCTACGACCTCGAATACGAATTGCCGCGCGGTCTCGAAGACGCCCTCAAAGCGCTCCTGAAGTGCGGCGAACTCGCCGAGGTGCTCGGCGAGAACTTCGTGCAAGCTTATTGCTCGGTGAAGGAAAAGGAGTTCGAGACCTTCTCGCAAGGCATCACCGCGTGGGAACGCGAGCATCTGCAACTGCTCGTCTGAGCGCGGACAGTTTATGGAAACGTCATTGGAGAAGCAGGATTTGGATACCCGTCACGGCATCAACTGGGAGCGCGCGCAGGCGCTTGTCGAACGAGAGCGCCGCGCTTTTGCGGAGGCCATGCCGGCATCGCGCGCGCTGTCCGAACGCGCCGCGCGCCACCTGTTGTTCGGCGTGCCGCTGCACTGGATGAACGACTGGTCGACGCCCTTCTCGCTCTATGTCGACGAGGCGCGCGGCGCCTCGTTTACCGATGTGGACGGCCATCGTTACGCCGACTTTTGCCTCGGCGACACGGGCGCGATGTTCGGCCACTCACCCGCCCCCGTGGCCCGCGCGCTGGCGGCCCAGGCTGAGCGCGGCCTGACGACCATGCTGCCGGGCGAGGACGCCGCGTGGGTCGGCGAAGAACTGGCGCGCCGTTTCGGCCTGCCCTACTGGCAGTTCGCGATGACCGCGAGCGACGCCAACCGCTTCGCGCTGCGCTGGGCGCGCGCCGCGACCGGGCGCCGCCAGATCGTGATCTTCAACGGCTGCTATCACGGCACCGTCGACGACGTATTTGTCGACCTCGTCGACGGCAAGCCGCAACAGCGCGACAGCCTGATCGGCCAGGTGCACGATCTGCTCGAGGCGACACGCGTGATCGAATTCAACGATCTTGCCGCGCTGGAGAACGCGCTGAAAGACGGCGACGTGGCCTGTGTGCTGGCGGAGCCCGCGATGACCAACATCGGCATGGTGCTGCCCGCGGCGGACTACTGGCGCGAGGCGCAAGCGCTCATGCGCCGCTACGGCACGCTGCTCGCCATCGACGAAACCCACACCATCAGCTGCGGGCCGGACGGTTACACGAGGGCGTACGGCCTCGAACCCGACCTGTTCATTCTCGGCAAACCGGTGGGCGGCGGTTTTCCGTGCGCGGTGTACGGTTTTAGCGCCGAGCTGGCGGCCCGCGCGCAACATGCCAAGCGCAGCGCACCGCCCGGCCACTCCGGCATCGGCACCACGCTGACGGCCAACATGCTGGCGATGAGCGCGATCCGCGCGACGCTTGCCGAAGTGATGACCGAGGCCGCCTACGATCACATGTTCGCGCTCGCGGAACGGATCGAGGCGGGCCTGACGAATGCGATCGCGCGTCATGGTCTCGCATGGTGCGTGACACGCGTCGGCGCCCGCACCGAATTCCAGTTCACGCCAACCCCGCCACGCAACGGCACGGAAGCCGGCCGCCAGCTCGATCCGGAGCTGGAACAGATCGTGCACCTGTACCTGCTCAATCGCGGCGTGCTGATCACGCCATTTCACAACATGATCCTGGTCTGCCCCGACACGTCGGTCGCCGACGTCGACAAACTGGTGTCGATGTTCGACGCCTGCCTGGCCGAACTGACCACGGGAGCGTCTCTCGATCGCGGCTGATCGGGTACGGCCGACGCTAAACTGTCGGCCTTTCTGCTGTCTCTTTTGGCTTCTGCTTCGAGCTTTATGAAAACTTCGCGCCATCACACGCTGCAGGACCAGACCTACGAAACGCTGCGGCAATGGCTGACGATCGGGCGCTTCGTGCCGGGCGAGCGCATCAAGATCCGTCACGTCGCAGCCGAGCTCGGCGTGGGCGAGATGCCGGTGCGCTCCGCGTTGCAGCGCCTCGCGGCCGAATCGGCGCTGGTGAACGTGCCCAATTGCGGCGTGACGGTGCCGCGCTTATCGAAAGAACAATTCGACGATGTGCTGCGCGTGCGTTTGATTCTCGAAGGTCAGGCCGCCGAACTGGGCACGCCGCATCTCAGCGCGCGCGATCTGGCAACGCTGGAAAAACTGAACGATGAAATGGAACAAGCCCTACGCACTGCGGACGCAAAGGGCTATCTCGACGCCAACGAAGCGTTCCATCTGATTCTCTACCGCGCGGCCGGTTCGCCGCTTCTGCTCGAGTTGATCGAAACGGTGTGGCTGCAAGTGGGGCCGATTTCGAATCTGCTGTTTGGCGATGCGCAATTTGCCGGCACGCTCAACGATGCGCACGACGAATTGCTGAACGCCGCCAAGGCGCGCGACGCAGCCGGCGTGCGACGCGCGATCGAACACGATCTGAGTCATGCGGCGCGTTGTTTGCGGGCACAGTGTCGGTGAGGATCGCGCTTGAATCAGGCCTTCAACGTTGCCTGTTCAAGAATCATGTCGTACAGCGCCTGTGCCGCCGGCGATGAATGAGCCGTCTTGCGCGCCACCAGAACCAGCGTGCGCGAGACCACCGGATGCGTAAGCTCGATGGTGCGAACCGTCGGATACGCACCCTTCTGGATAGCGAGCGCCGGCACGACGGCCGCCCCCACTCCCTGAGCGACCAGACCGACCGCCGTCGAGCTGCGTTGCACTTCATAGAAAGAGCGCAGCGACAGCTCGCTTTTCTCCAGCGCAACATCGAGCAAGGCGCGATTGCCGCTAACCTCGCCCGCAAAGATCAGCGGATAGGGCTGCAATTGCGGCCACGCGATGCGCCGCCGTTTTGCCAACGGATGATCTTCATGGCAAATCAGCACGTAGCGGTCTTCCGTCAACGGCACGCTGGCGAGATCCGGATGATGCTCGCCGGCGATATTGATGCCGAACTCCACCTCGCGGCGCAACACCGCCGCCTCCACCGCGGAGGAAGCGTGATCGAGAATCTTGATGCGGTTATGCGGATGACGCGCCGCATACGCCTGCAGAATGCGCGGCAGGTACTGCACGCCCACGGTCGGCACACAGGCAATCGACACGTCGCCGCGACGGGCCACGCCCGTCTCGCGAATCTCCACCAGCGCATCGGCAAGCTCGCCCAATAAACGGCGTGCCTGCGGCAAAAAACTGCGCCCTATTTCCGTCAGCGCCATGGAACGGGTGGTCCGCTCGATCAGCGTGACGCCGAGAAACGCTTCGAGCTTACGCAGACGTTGGGTAATGGCCGTTTGCGTGACGTGCAACGAATTGGCCGCGCCCTGAAAGCTGCCGCGATCCGCGATTGCAACGAACGCCTGGACACCTAGCGTGTCGATTTTCATTAGAAAAATGAAGGAATGGCAATGATAAATTCATTTTACTCCGCCTTCGCCGCCGCACAGAATGAGCGGATTGGATTGGGTCGGCATCGCGCGCGGTGAGCGGATGCCGGCGAATATGGCTTGGTGGCCAGGATGGCAGGCAACGGAGGGAAAGATGACTTCATCGACGGATTGGGCGGCAAAACAGTACATGTTGTTCGAAAACGAGCGTACGCGCCCGGTCAGGGATCTGCTGGCGGCGGTCCCGGCAACGACGGTGCGGGTCGCGGTCGACATCGGCTGCGGTCCCGGCAACTCCACCGAAGCGCTGGCGGCCCGCCTGCCCGGCGCGACGGTCAGCGGCATGGACAGCTCCCCGGACATGATCGAGGCAGCCCGCAAACGCCTGCCGCAATTCCAGTTCGACGTGAGCGACATTGCGACGTGGGATGCGCCGGGTCCGTACGACCTGATTCTGGCGAATGCCGTGCTGCAGTGGGTGCCCGATCACGAGCCGCTGTTTGCGTCGCTGGTGAAGAAACTTGCGCCGGGCGGCAGCCTGGCCGTGCAGATGCCGGACAACCTCGACGAACCGGCGCACCGCCTGCTGCGCGAAATCGCGGCGGACGGCCCGTGGGCGCCCAAACTCAAGGGCGTGGAACGCACCATGCGCTATGGAGCCGACTGGTATTACGGGCTGCTCAAGCCGCTGTGCGAGCGGGTCGACGTGTGGCGCACCGTCTACCATCACCCGCTCGCAGACGGCGCGGACGCGGTGGTCGAATGGTTCAAGGGCAGCGCGCTGCGGCCGTTCCTGGCCGAGCTCGATGACCATGAAAAAGGGGTCTTCCTGGCGCGCTACCGGGATGCGATCGCCAAGGCTTATCCGGCGCTCGCCGACGGCACCGTGCTGCTGCCGTTCCCACGGCTGTTTATCGTCGCGACGCGCTAGCGCGGCCGGGACGGCGGCTCGCTGGCAACCGCCGCCGCACGCTGTTTGTGGTGCCGGAGCCGCCAGGGTCAGTCAGGCATTGCCGCTCGTGAATTCTGCGTGATATTGTGTAACGGAAGCGGAGGACGGCTTGCCGTCCTTACCGGAACGCAATTTACAGCAGCGAGCGTCGCCATGAGTGATGTACGCCATCATCTGAGTCCACGGGACCGTTTGGAGCTGTTGTGCTGGCTCACCTGCGGTTGCCTTGGCGCTTATTACCTGAATGAGGACTGGCCTGACGCGGCGTTTCACGTGCAGGCCGCCCATAAGTGGCTCGACCACCGGTCCCGGGAAGCGGACTGGCTGAGCATCGCCAGGCTGTCGGCCACCGCGCTGGAGATTGCGCGGCGGCACGCCAAATTTGTCGAAGCCGATTGGGCGCGGGACGCCGTCGAGGAAATTCTCGACACGGACGAACTCGATCCCCAGGCGCGGCTGGTGAAGCAGGTGCTGGCGGATTGCCAGAGCGCCCTGGCGGACAAGCGCCTGGCCGATTAACGGCAGACTAGAAATTGTGCCGTATGCCGACGATCACGGAGAGTTGCTTATCCGTGTCCGAGTTGACGATATTCGGAATCTGCGCCAGATTTTCGGTCTGCCCTGTCGCCGGATCGATCGCGAGGCTGGCGCCGGAAGATTTTTGCCCGATCGCCACCGCATAGACCGCTGTCCGCTTCGACAGGCTGTACACCGCCCCCAGGTTGATCTGATGCACGCGCGTTGAGGTACCCCCACTCGGTTTGGCGTCGTTGAAGATATACGCCAGACCAAGCTGCAAATCCGGCGCGAGCGTATACGTCGTGTTCAATTCGGCGATGTCGAACGCGATATCCGCCCCGTCGGGTCGCGCCGCACTCGCGAAATACTGGCTCTGCGACAGCCGCGTGTGCGTGTAGCTGAGCGCGACGCTCGCCTTGCCGAACGCATACGAACCCCCTGCTCCGAAAATCCTCACCTTGCTCGCCTGCTGCAACAGACAATACTGTGCATCGGCATTCGAGCAACTGAAATCGCCGATATACCCGGCAGTGCCGCCTAAGGCCGCCTGCAACGGCTGGTTCAACTCCAGATACCCCGCGCTCAACGACAACGGCCCCTGCGCGTAATTCGCCGCCAGCGACCAGCCCTTGTTCTGCGAAAAATTCCCTGCCACGCCCCCAAGGCTGAACAGCCCGCCAACCGTCAGGCCACCGAAGCTCGGGCTGATGTACTTGATCGAGTTGTTGAAGTTGAACGCCTCGTTGAGGTTGTCGACGTCGCCGAAATGCGAGCCGTATAGCGTCGCCCAGTTATTGCTCGATGCGTACGCGCCCATGTAGTCGGAGAACGGATCGTATTGACGGCCGACCGTCAGCGCGCCGTAGGTGGCGTTGTTCAAACCGACCCATGCGTTGCGGTTGAATAGCGTATTCGATTGCAGCATCGTGCCGCTGCCGATCAGAAAACTGTTCTCCAGCGTGAAGTTCACCGTGGTGCCGCCGCCGATATCCTCGGCGCCGGTCAAACCCCACCGCGACGGCACCAGGTTGCCGCCGGCCAACTGGTAATTCGCGTGGCCGTTGGTGCTGCCGTTGGCGAGCGTCGTCTGCTGGTTGGTCGTGTAGACGACGCCGGCGTCGACCGTGCCATAGAGCGTCACCGAAGATTGCGCATGGGCGCCCATCGCGAGGCCGCACGTGGCCAGCGCAAGCGCCGAGCGCTTGACGAATTTGTCTGCCATATCTCTGTCGAAAGTTAAGTGGTGAAATCAGCAAGAACAGCGGGACGAACGACACCGCTGCGCTGCTGCTCAGGAATGAACAGCCGTAGTCGATTGCTGGAACGTAGGGAGGCGGCGCGCGCCGCATGCGCGGCGCGCCCTTCGATTACTGCCCGAAGCGTGCGTAGATGTCCGGCCGCTTCTTGCGCAAGATGAGACCGATCACGACGCCGACGAGCGCCACGGCGAATACGATCCAGGGGAAAGATTTGACGATCGGGCTATCGGAGCCGCTGAGCGCGTCGAGATTGCGCACCAGAATCACGCCGATATACAGCAGGCCAATGCCGCCCACCAGAGGCGCGACAAACGAGTGCCATACACGCGTGTCCTTACGCGTCTTGCGGAAGAATGCGATGACGGAGAAACTCGTCACCGCTTGCAGCATCACGATACCGATCGTGCCGAGCGCCGAACTCCAACTGAACACGATGTTGAAGGCATCGCTGCCGGCCGCGATGAAGAGCCCGAGCAGAACGCACACCGAGAGTGTTTGCAGATAGCTCGCCACATACGGTGAGCGATATTTTTCGTGCACCCGGTTGAGCGCTTGCGGCAGGATGCCCTCCAGGCTGAGCGCATGGATATAACGCACCAGCGTGTTATGGAACGACAGCAGACTCGCGAAGATACTGCTGAGCAACAGGAAGCTCATCACGGTCGTCACCGCACCGCCCAGGTACTTGCCGGATTGTATGAACCAGAAGTCGCCCGGTTGCTTCGTCGCGACCGCGACCACGTCATTCAGTCCGTACGCGCAAACAATCGTCCACGTGACGAAAGCGAAGAAAACGAGAATCAGCATGACCGACACATATGTCGCGCGCGGTACGGTCACCTTCGGATCGCGACACTCCTTACCGTAAATTGCCGTCGCTTCAAAGCCGATAAACGACGCGAAGGCGAACATCACTGCGATGCCGAGGTGACCGCTGAACACATGTTCCGGCGTGAACGGCGCGAGCGTGAGGCCGTTCGGGCCACCGCCGTGCACCACAATTGCAATCGCGAGCAGCAGCAGAATGCCGAGTTCGAGACACATCAGCACGCCGAGCAGCCGGCTATTCAGATCGATGCCGCGAATGCCGGTGAATTGCACCACGGCCACGCAGATCAGCGAGTAGCCGTACCAGGGCATCGCGGTGTGCAGCAGCGGAGAGAGAATCACCGTGCAGAAAAATCCAAACAGCCCGTACAGCGCGATCTGGATAAAGGTGTACGACATCAGCGCGACGAGTGCGCCGGCCATGCCCAGCGGCCGTCCGAGTCCCGCGGTAATGTACGCATAGAACGCGCCGGCGCGCACCACGTGCCGGCTCATCGACGCAAATCCCACGCTGAAAATCAGCAGCACCACGCCGGCAATCACGAACGCGCCAGGAATGCCCGCGCCGTTGCCCAGACTGATCGCCGGCGGCACCGCGCCGAGCATGCCGGTCAGCGGCGCGGCTGCGGATATGACGAGGAACACGATCTGCCACAAGCCCAGCGTATTGCCCTTCAGTTCCACGGGATTCTCCGCGTCGATCAGACGGGTCGGAGAGTAGGGTTCATTCATCGCTGCCTCTATTTTTGTTGGCTAGTCTGGAATTCGCCTAAACCCGGGACATGCTGGTCCAGACGCTCGGTTGACCGACATTCGATACTTCGGTGTGAGCGCATGGTAGGTAGCTAAAAAATAAAGCGTCTTCGCGAACTGCGCCATTTTTTCGATAATCTGCGCCAATGCGCGCTACCTGGCAGGCGTGGCGGTTCGCAGCAAATACTTAGGATGTTGAAGTTATTTTTCGTGTGACGAATGCGCGCCTTCCTGCTTTCAGCGTGAAAGAAATTTTCGGTGTCAGGAGCGTTTATTGTTTCTTCCAGTTGCGCGTAGCGCGCCACAACACTGTCGCATCGGCATAACCCACGGCGCGAGCGATCGCCGCATTAGTGAGCCCGTCACGTTCAAGCAGTCCTTCCACACTGCGCTGCCGCTCTTCGCGCACGATCTGCCGTACGGAGGTCCCCGCCTCTGCCAGATGCCGCTGCAAAGAGCGATGGGATAAGCCAAGATCTTTCGCGATGTCCGCAACGATCAGTTTTTCGTGGGCAAGCCGCCGCGTGACCAGATCGCGCACCTGCTCGACGATGCTGTGAGGCATCGCATCGCGCGCAATCAGATCCGTGGCATGGCGTTCCATCATGCGCGCCATTTGCGTGTCGGCGCTCTTGAGCGGTGCGTCGAGATCTTGCGGGCGCAGGATCACGCCATTGAAAGGCTGCTGGAAGCGCACCGGTACACGGAAAATGCGTGCGTACGGTTTGGGATCGGCCGGTGCGGCATGCTCGAAATGCACTTCCACCGGATTCCACGCCGCGCCGCGTACGGCGCGAATCATATGGCACATCGTCGACAAGCTGTACTCCGCATCCTGCCGGCGCGGCCATATCTGCGGATTGGCGATCTGATAGGTCCATACCGGCCATTCGCCGTCGCGCAGCAACTCGCAGGTCGTGGTGTTCTGCCACGAGGCAAGCGCGAGGGAGAATTTGCGCATCGCCGCGTTCAAGGTCGGTGACGACAGGAACACGAGACCCGCGGGCCCGAGCTCCGTCAGTTGCAATTCGCTGCCGAGACGCAAGCCAAGCGACGGTTCGCCGAGTACCTCGGCCGTGCGCTCGAAGGCCGCTACATAGCGGGTGAGCGGCAGAATTTCATAGGGGTTCGACAGGAGCTTGCGGCTCATGCCGAACGCTTCGAGCAGCGCGTCGCAATTGGCGCCTGATGCATCGAGCGCGCGCACAATCGGTCCCATTACCGCAGCGCGGATCATCGGGAAACTGCCGTTGAGCGTGACTTTTTTCATGCGGAGCGTCTCCTCTCAAGTCTTCGCTGATGTGCTGCTGTGTCATTGCACCTGGCGCACTTTATCGTTCATTTGGCGCGATAAGCAAGCGCGAAAATAATATTGAGTTCATACGATTTGCCATCGACTCAGCGTTCGCCGCGCTCGGCTCATCTGCGCGGGACCGCCGTCCGGTCCAGCACAATCCTTACGGGAACCTTATGAATACGAATGCCACGAAAGCCGCTCACGCGCCAGTTCATCCGCTCGATCCGCTGAGTCCGGACGAAATGCAGCTTGCCTGCGATCTCGTGAAGGCCGGCGAAAAACTCGACGCGCAGGTTCGCTTTCCGATGGTCGAATTGCGTGAGCCGCCGAAGGCCGAAGTGGTCGCATTCAAGGCCGGCGAGTACTTCTCGCGCACGGCGTTCGTCCTGGCAATCGACCGCACGAACGGTACGATCGTTGAATACACCGTGGACCTGAGAGAAAAAAGAGTCGCCTCGCGCAACGCGCTGCCGTGCGATCGCGCGCCTTACGGCCAGCCGCCGATCATGATCGAAGACTTCATGAACGCCGAGCAGATCGTCAAGAACGACGCCGCATGGCGCGTTGCGGTGTTGAAGCGCGGCTTGACCGAGAAGGATCTGGAGAACGTGCAGGTGGATCCGTTTTCCGCCGGCTGCTTCGACCGCGAGAACGAGAATGGCCGGCGCCTTGTGCGTTGCGTGAGTTATTACCGCGAGAGCGTGACCGATAACGGCTACGCGCATCCGATCGAAGGCGTGGTGGCGGTGGTCGACCTGCTCGAAAAGAAAGTGATCGAACTGGTGGACGACGGCCGCATCATTCCGATTCCGCGTGCGAAGCACAACTACGACACGCCGAGCCTCGGCGAGCCGCGCGGCACGCTCAAGCCGCTGTCGATCAGCCAGCCGGAGGGCCCGAGCTTCAAGATCGACGGCTGGCACGTGAGCTGGCAGAACTGGAACTTCCGGGTCGGCTTTACGCCGCGCGAGGGACTGGTGCTGCATCAACTGTCGTGGGACGACGGCAAGAACACCCGCCCGATCATCTACCGTGCGAGCGTGACGGAGATGTGCGTGCCCTACTCCGACCCAAGCACGAACCATTACTGGAAAAGCGCGTTCGATGCCGGCGAGTACGGTCTGGGAAAACTGGCGAACCAGCTTGAACTCGGTTGCGATTGTCTCGGCACGATCCGCTATTTCGACATTCCGTCCGCTGACGATTTCGGCAATGCGTTCCTGATGAAAAACGCCGTGTGCATGCACGAAGAGGATTACGGCACCCTGTGGAAGCACTATGAGTTCCGCACCGGCGTGTTCGAAATGCGCCGCTCGCGGCGCCTTGTGATCTCCTTCTTCGCGACCGTCGGCAACTACGATTACGGTTTCTACTGGTACCTGTATCAGGACGGCACGATCCAGCTCGAATGCAAGCTGACGGGCATCGTCCAAACCTCGGCCGTGGCCGACGGCGACGCGTATCCGTGGGGCGGCATGATTACCGAAAACCTCGGCGGCCCGACCCATCAGCACTTCTTCAATGCGCGCATGCACATGATGGTGGACGGCGAGCGCAACAGCGTGACTGAGCACGAATTCGTGCCGCGTCCGATGGGCGAAACGAATCCGTACGGCAACGTCTTCGACACCACGAAGCGCGTGTTCAGAACCGAAAGCGAAGCCGCGCGCGTGGCGAACGGCAGTACTGGACGTTACTGGAAGGTGACCAATCCGAACGTGAAGAACGCCGTCGGCGCCAATCCCGGCTACAAGCTGATCGTGAACGACTCCCCGCTCATGCTGGCGGACGAACGCTCCAAGGTTCGCCAACGCGGCGGCTTTGCTACACGTCATGTGTGGGTCACACCGTTCGACCCGGCCGAGCGCTACGCGAGCGGTGACTATCCGAACCAGCATGCCGGCGGTGATGGCTTGCCGCGTTACATCGAAGCGAATCGCAACATTGAGAACGAAGACATTGTCTTGTGGCACAGCTTCGGACACACCCACGTGTGCAAACCCGAGGACTTTCCGGTGATGCCGGTGGAGTACGCCGGATTCATGCTCAAGCCGAACAACTTCTTCTCTGCCAACCCGACGATGGACTTACCGTCCGAGCGTGACCAGAACAGCGTTGAAGACGGCAAGTCCGCGGATCATGGCTGCTGCAAGCACTGAGCCGGCGCCGCGCCGCGCGCGAGTTGCGGCTGCGCGCATAGCCGACGCGGCATGCGTGCGTGCCGCGATGGCGGCGGACGCCACACACGCGCTGATGGCGAGCATGGGAGAAGCGGCACGCCGGCCGATTGCGAGCCTGAGAAACCACACAGGCGGGCTAGTGGCGAGCGTGAGTGGCACGGCCTGTGTGTTGCTCGTGAGTGGCGTCGCGACACTGGCGGCGCAAGCCGGCCTTGGTCCCCGAGCCAGCGCGATATGGATGAGCGCGCTGGCTTTGGCAACGATGACGATCGTGCCGTTATTGATGTCCCGGGTCGCCAGAGCGCAGACCACGTTTGCAACGGCAGTGACGCTGACCGTTGCGATGAGTGCGATGAGCGTGGTGCCACCGTATGTGAGCAAGCTGGAGCATTCCGGTGCAATAGCGGCGATGTTTGCGATGGTGGGCGGCGTATTGCTCTGTTGCCGGCGGCATCTTGCCGGCACGTGGGCTGCGCCATCAGGAGATCCCGATCGAAATCGGTACACGAGTAACAGCTCGGATCGATCGAGCGAATCCATCTATGCGACCGGCGCAACGGTGCTGCTTGCATTACTTGCGGGCTTATCGAGCGGCATGCTTGCGCGTTTCCAGCTGGTTGCAATTTGCGGCGTGGGTAGCCTGCAACCGATATGGCAGATCGCACTTTCGCTGGGTGCTGTTTGTGCGTTGTCGTTCATCGCTGACCGATCCGGCAACAACAATCGGATGTTGATTGCGTTGTACGTGTCACGCGCGGCGTTAATCGCAGCGCTTGCCGCAGCAGACGCCCCCACCGCGGCCGTGCTCGCGGCAAGAATATTTGTGATTCTGGACTGCCTGACGATTCCGGCGCTCATGAAGCCACGCGGCAAATCGAGCGGGGTGATAAACGCTGGCTGCCCTGGCGCGGCACATCACGTTGGCATGATATTGGGCGCAACGTTATCGACGACGCCTTATTTTTTCGGTGACGGATTCACGATGCTGTATGTATCGGCCGCGACAGCGAACCTGGCTTGCGCCGTAACGCTAGCGACCGGCCGATGGCCATCACGCAAGCACTTAAAGCACCGCACCCTGGGGCAAACCTATCCGGCGAGCACGAAGTGCGAGTCGGGAAGTATGACTGCCTTGTCACTGAGGCGGAGTGTGCGGGAGCACAGATTCCAGATGCACCACTACCGTAGCTGCGCGGGGGACCCGCTTAAGAATTAGCGGTGTAAAGCCGCTTTCTTTTGCCTACTTTTCTTTGCGGCCGGCAAAGAAAAGTAGGTGCCGCCCCGCACAGGGGCAACGCCAATAGACCACTAACAAATCAAGGAAAGGCCAAAAGCGCCGGATCAACAGAACACCCCTACAGGCAAGCCGCAAAAACCAAGAAACTCAACCCTCACCGGAGCCTCCACAAAATGCCCGACCAAAAAACCACAGCACATCTTCCCACCACCATGTTCATCAACGGTGAAAAGACCCCGAGCGCCGCAGGCAAAACCTTCCCCATCTACAACCCAGCCACAGGAGAAGAACTAGCCCAGATCCCGGACGCATCGGAAACCGACATCGACCACGCGGTCAAAACCTCGAAGGCAGCTTTCGAATCCAACACCTGGCGCAGAATGCCGCCAGCCACTCGTGAGCATCTGCTACTAAAACTAGCCGACCTGATAGAACAGCACACAGACGAACTAGCCACCCTGGAAACCCTGAACCAGGGAAAACTCATCGCCTTCTCAAAGATGCTGGAAGTCTCCGGCAGCGTCCAGTGGTTGCGTTACATGGCTGGCTGGGCCACCAAAATCGAGGGTACGACTTTCGACCTGTCGATCCCCTTCCCGCCGGGCACCCGCTACAACGCTTCGACAAAACGCGTCCCGACGGGCGTGGTCGCCGCAATCGTCCCCTGGAATTTTCCGCTGCTGATGGCGGTCTGGAAAATTGCTCCGGCGCTCGCCTGCGGCTGCACCGTCGTGCTCAAGCCAGCTGAAGAAACTCCTTTAACGGCAATCCGTCTGGCCGAACTGGCTCACGAAGCCGGCTTCCCGCCGGGCGTATTCAACGTCGTCACGGGCCGCGGCGAGACTGCTGGCGCGGCGCTGGTCAGGCATCCGTTGGTGAACAAAGTCACTTTCACCGGATCAACCGAAGTGGGCCGCATCATTGGTCGCCAATGCGCAGACGATCTGAAGCGGGCGTCGCTGGAACTGGGTGGCAAGAGTCCGGTGATCGTGCTGGACGACTGTGACCCGAAGAAAGCGATTGAAGGCGCGGCAGGCGCGATTTTCTTCAACCACGGACAGGTGTGTACTGCGGGTTCTCGCCTCTACGTTGCGCGATCGATTTACGACGAAGTCGTGCAAGGGATTGCCGCTGTGGCCGACGGTATCGCATTGGGTTCCGGTTTCGACGCGGCGACGCAGATGGGGCCCATGGTGTCCGCCCGGCACCGCGACAAAGTCATGGGGATGATTGCGCAGGGCAAGCAGGAAGGCGGTGAGATTCTGTCGCGCGATGCGGCTGTTGATGCGAATGGTTTTTTTGTCCGGCCGACGGTTATTGCCAATAGTGCTTGCAAGCCGCTTACCGTTGTCAGGGAGGAGGTATTCGGACCGGTGTTGGTGGCGATGCCTTATGACGATATCGATGAGGTTTTGACGCTGGCCAACGCGTCAGAGTATGGGCTTGGGGCGAGTGTGTGGACGAATCAACTCGATAAAGCGCTGCGGCTTGTCGATGGGATCGAGGCTGGGACGGTTTGGGTCAACACGCATAATATGGTTGATCCGGCTATGCCGTTCGGCGGGTTTAAGGCGTCCGGGATCGGACGGGAACATGGGAAGGTTATTGTTGATTCCTATACGGAATGTAAGTCTGTTTGTATTGCTTACTGATATTTTTTTGCCTGGTTGGTGGTTTTTGTTGTTGATCTGGATTTTTTGGGTGTTGCCCATGGGTTCTGGGCGGTGCCTTGCTGGGTTCGTGGTCTGTTTTGTTTTTGGTCTTTTGGTCTTTTGGTCTTTTGGTCTTTTGGCCTTTCCTTGATATGTTAGTGGTCTATTAGCGTTGCCCCTGTGCGGGGCGGCACTTACTTTCTTTGCCGCCGCAAAGAAAGTAAGCAAAGAAAGCGGCTCAAACCGCTAATTCTTAAGCGGGTCCCCCGCGCAGCCACGGTAGTGGTGCATCTGGAATCTGCCGCCTCGCACATTCCGCCTCAGTGACAAAGGAGTCATACCTCCGGCGGCGCTGCGCGCGCCGATACCTAGTTCATAAAACCGGTCGCTGGATTTTCGCTTCCGCGGTTTTGCCCCTTCCCCGACTCGTCGTTGCATCGCTGCCACCGAGTTGCGTTTCATTCTCCCGGTTGTCCCCGTTCCCCGACTCGCCGTTGCATCGCTGCTCCACGCACAAGCACAACCGTGGCGGTGGTCGCGGTCGCCAATGCAATGCACAGACATTTCCTTTGAATTGGAGGTTGGCCACTCAGAGCGGGGACGTCTCGCCGAGGCGAAGCCGACGGCTCCCGCTGCGCGAAGCAAACCCGCTGGTTTCCCTGGCATACCCGTCCGCGACGCACGCAGTGCGGAGTGGGAGCTGATGAGCCCTGTGTCAACGGCGCGGAGTGTGCGGGGCGACAGATTCCAGATGCACCACTACCGCTACTGCGCGGGGGACCCGCTTATGAGCTGGCGGTGTGAGCCGCTTTCTTTTGCCTACTTTTCTTTGCGGCAGGCAAAGAAAAGTAGGTGCCGCCCCGCACAGGGGCAACGCTAATAGACCGATAACAAAACAAGGAAAGGCCAAAAGACCAACACCAGAACAAACCACAAACCCAGCAAGAAAAAAGCCAAAGACCCAGACAACCAACGAACCCCGTAAACCAGCCAGATACCCCGTGTGTAGCACAGTAAAATATCACCCATCCGCGCGCCAGCGCCCACCCCCACCACCCACCGGCCCCGATCTTGAAACGCAAAATGCCCGCGCTAAACGCGCTAAAAGCCTTCGAAGTCGCCGGCCGCACGGGCAGCTTCACCCGCGCAGCGGAACTACTAAACGTCACACAAAGCGCAGTCAGCCGGCAAGTCCGGCAACTCGAAGCCCAACTCGGCGAGACCCTGCTCCAGCGTCACCATCACCACCTGGAGCTCTCGGCCGCCGGCCGCATCCTCCTGCAAGCACTGCAGCAATCATTCGACCGGATCGAACTCACCGTCCGCAGCCTGCAGGAAAAAACCCACCGCAACCGCCTGCGCATCAACGCGCCACCCACCTTCACGAGCCGCTGGCTAATGCCGCGTCTCGGGCGTCTGCGTGACGCGCATCCGCATCTCGAACTAAGTCTGTCGACCCGTCTCGACGACAATCTCGCCGAATCGGGCGTCCTCGACTGCGCCATCCGCTTCGGCAACGGTGAATGGGAAGGCGTCGACAACCGCCTGTTGATGAACGAACGGCACATCGCCGTCTGCGCGCCCGCATTGCTGGCACGGCAGGCCGGCCGCGCGGCCATCGATCTGAACCAGTTCACGTTGCTGCACGTGCTCGCGAGCGCCGATCAGCGCTATCTGACCTGGCAGCACTGGTTGAAAGCCGCCGGCATCGAAAACGTCGACACCCGCGGCGGCTACGAATTCGATCTGCTCGATCACGCGATCCGGGCCGCTATCGACGGGCTCGGCGTGACCATCGCCGATCGTCACATGATCGGCCGTGAACTCGCGGAAGGCCAACTCGTGCAGGTGCTGAACGTACATGTCGACGGACATCAATCCTATTGGCTCGTTACGCGCGCAGAACAGGACGAACTGCCACACGTCGCGCTGTTTCGCGACTGGTTGCAGCAGGAAATCTGGCTCACCGAACGTGCGCTCGATTCGTCGGAATCGGCACAGTCAGGCGCAGCAAGTTGATGTGAGTGAAATTCGTCTGAGTGTGGGCGCTTAGGCGATTGCGGTCCATTTGCGCCGCGCCGGCATGACCTTGGCGTGATAAAAAAACGCGCCGATGCAATGAATTCGGCGCGTTTTCCTGACACCGCCAGCGGTGACTTCCAACCCGTCAGGCGGCCGCTGCCAACTCCACGGCCTTGGGTTCAAAGGCTGCTTCGACGGCGGCGTCCATGAGAATCATCTCGGCGCCCTTCTCCGCCACCATCATGGTCGGCGCATTGATGTTGCCCGACGTGATGTTCGGGAAGATCGAGGCATCGACCACCCGCAGGCCGGCAACGCCGTGCACCCGCAAACGCGCATCGACCACCGAGGTATGCGGATCGTCACCCATCGCACACGATCCGCACAGGTGATAGATCGAGCCGGACTGCTCGCGGAAATACTGCAGGAAACCCTCACGCGTATTCACTTGCGGTCCCGGCGAAATTTCTTCGACCGTGATCTCTTGCAACGCCGGCGATGCCATCACCTTGCGCACCAGTTCGCAGCCCTGAATCACTTCGTCAATGTCCTTCTCCGTGGTCAGCGCATTGATGCGGATTTTCGCGGCGTCTTCGGCACGGTTCGACGCGATCTCGATCCATCCGCGACTCGTGGGCCGGCAAGGATTGAATGCCAGCAGGAAGCCCGAATACGGTTCGGGTTCAAGACTTGCTTTGCTGCTCTTCGGAATGCGGTACGACAGCGGATTGAAGTACAACTGCAGGTTGGGCTGCGCTTCCTGGTCGTTGCCCTTGAAGAAGCCGCCCGACTGATTCACGCTCATCGCGAGCGGTCCCTTGCGCGTCAGCAGATATTGCAGACCAAGCTTAAGCTTGCCAAGCAGAGGACGCATCTCGTCGTTGAGCGTTTTCACGTTCGCGCGATAGTAGAAGCTCACGCACAAGTGGTCCTGCAGATTCTGCCCGACGGCGGGCAACTCCTTGACCATCGCGATGCGATGCTTCGCGAGCAATGCACTGTCGCCTACGCCTGAGAGTTGCAGTAACTTGGGCGAATCCACCGCGCCCGCCGCCAGAATCACCTCACGGTTCGCCATGAATTGCCGCGTGGCGCCGTTCTGCGTCACGCTCACGCCGATTGCCCGCTGGTTGCCGTCGAATAGCACACGGTTCGCCAACGCGTCGCGTTCGACCGTCAGGTTCTTGCGCGTCAGCACCGGATGCAGGTACTCGAAGCTGCTCGACGAACGCTGACCGTTGCGCGTACTCACGTCGTAGATGCCCGCGCCTTCGAATCGCGCGCCGTTGAAGTCGTCGCTGCGTTTGTAGCCGACCTGGTCGCAGCCCTTCAGGAACACATGACAGATCGGATGAACGGCGTCTTTCATCGGCGTGATACGGATCGGGCCGTCCGCGCCGTGATACTCGGTGTTGCCGAGCGGATGCGATTCGAGCTTGCGGAAATACGGCAACACGTCGTGAAACGACCAGCCCGGGTTGCCCGCCGCGGCCCAGTCGTCAAAATCGTGCGGCTGGCCGCGCACGTAGATCATCGCGTTGATCGAGCCGGAGCCGCCCTGCACTTTGCCACGCGGACAATAGATCGGCCGGTTGTCGAGTTCCTTTTCGGGCTCGCTGTAGTACATCCAGTTATAGGTTTCGTTGTAATACGTCTTGGTGAAACCCACCGGGATCCTGAACCAGAACGAGCTGTCCTTGCCGCCCGCCTCGAGCAGCAGGACCGAATATTGCCCCGACGCCGACAGGCGATTGGCGAGAATGCAGCCCGCCGAACCCGCGCCGACGATGATGTAATCGTAGTTCATGCTCTATGTCGCCAGACGGCGCCCAATCCATTGAATGCGTAAGACAGATAAATCCGACAGGCTCAACCCTTGGCCGGCGCGAGGTCTTTCACGTCGGCGGGACGAGCCGCCATTTGCAGATGCAGGCGCTCGCCGGTATACGGCGTGTGTTGCCGAACCACGTCCATGTTCAACTCCACCCCGAGGCCCGGTTCCTGTGAAGGAATGATGTAGCCGTCTTCCCATTGAATCGGTTTCTTCAACACCGCAGCGTGGAAACCATCCCACGTACCGATGCTTTCCTGAATCAGGAAGTTCGGCGTGCAGGCTGCGAGCTGAATGCTGGCGGCAGCGCCAATCGGCCCGTTGTACAGATGCGGTGCGATCTGCGCGTAATACACCTCGGCAATCGCCGCGACCTTCTTCGCTTCGAGCAGGCCGCCCACGCGGGCCACGTTCAGTTGCAGAATCGACGCCGCGCCTGCCTCGAGCAGCTTGAAGAATTCGTACTTGGTGGTCAGGCGCTCGCCCGCGGCAATCGGAATACTCGTGTGCTGCGCGACTTGCGCCATGGCACCCTCCTGCCCCGGCGGCACGGGTTCTTCGAACCACAGCGGATCGTATTTTTCGAGGCGTTTGGCCAGCCGGATGGCTGACGACGGCACCATCTGCCCATGCGTGCCGAACAGCAGATCGGCCTTGCTGCCGACCGCTTCGCGCACACGGCGGCAGAACAGTTCACAACGGTCCAGCACTTCCAGCGACAGTTGATGGCCCGAGTAAGCCGTATACGGCCCCGCCGGATCGAACTTCACCGCGGTAAAACCACGCTTCACATTTTCAACGGCGCATTCGGCTGCGAGATCGGGATCGTCGTAGTCGTATTCGCCTTTGCCGTTCTTCGGATACAGGTACGTGTATGAGCGCAGGCGCTGGTTCACCATGCCACCGAGCAGTTCGTACACAGGCTTGCTGGCCGCCTTGCCGATAATGTCCCAGCACGCCATTTCCAATCCGCTCACCACGCCCATCATCGTCAGATCGGGGCGCTGCGTGAAACCGCTCGAATACGCTTCACGCCAGAGCCGTTCGATATGGTGCGGATCCTGATCGAGCAGGTAGCGGCCGAATACATCGTCGATGATGTGGGTCATCGCCTTCGGATGAAACGTCGCGGAATAGATCTCGCCGACGCCTTCAATACCGCAATCGGTCTTGAGCTTGACGAAGATCCAGTACATGCCGCCCACGTGCGGCGGCGGTACGGCGACGATATGCGTTTCGAGCGAGACGACTTTCATTTACGCAACCCCTTTTTTGCTAAGCATGTTTCTCAGCGCCAGGCCGGCAAAGCCGCCGAGCGCCGCCATTCCGGCCACATAGCCGAAGTAAAGCTGGTAACCGAAGACACCCGGGAAGTTCTGTGTCAGATAGCCGTTGATCAGCGGCAGGAACACATCGGGCGAATAGCCGAGGACGGAGATCAGGCCAATCGCAAGGCCCATCGTTTCGACCGGAATATTGCAGCGATCCAGCAGCGACCAGTACAGCCCGCGAATCGCGTAAGTCAGAATGCCGATGAACAAAACGAGGAACACCAGCAGCACATGGCTCGAGATACGCGGCGCCGCCATCAGGCCCAGCAGCGACAGCGCAGCCAGGAACAGTGCGATCACCAGCACCGAGACTTTCGAATAACGGTCGCCGAGAAAGCCGCCGCCAATCCCGCCGATCGGCCGCATCCACAGCTTGAGCGTGGTGATCGTGCCGGCCATCACCACGGTCAAACCGATCTCGCCTTCGTGCAGATACGCGGAGAAGCTATAAGTGGCCCAGAACACCTGATAACCGCAGAACACGATGGCGGCGACCAGCCACAACTCGGGAATCGATGCGAGCGTTTTCAGATCGAGCAGCACGTTGCTGCGTTTGCGCGTGGCGCGGTTGGCGGCGGCGTCTTTTGTGCCTTGCGGATCTTTCACCAGCGCGAGCACCACGCCGAGCGCGATGCACAAAAAGGCGTACATATAGACGACCAGCCTGAAGCCGGCCGTCACCGGCTCGCCCTTGGTCTGTGTGAACCAGGCGAATAGCGTGATCGCAATGGTCGCGAGCATTGCTTCGATCAAACCGCGGCCGCCGTCGAGCAAGCCGAAGAAGCGGCCCTGCTCGTGCGTGCCGGCGATCATCGTCACGCGCTTGATAACCGCGGCCCAGAACGTCAAACCGGTCGACAGCCCCCAGCCGCCGAAAATCAGCATCAGCACGTTGAACGACGGCGCGGTGGAATACCACAAGCCGAGCACGCCGGTTGCAATCAGCGAAAAACAGATCAACAGACGCGGCGCGATGCGGTCGGCCAGCCATCCGCTCGGCAGATAGCTCAGCAGAAAGATGGTGCCGAGCATCGAATACAGATAGCCAAGCTGGCTATCGGTGATGTGAAACACTTCGAGCATGGTCGGCTGATAAACCTGCCGAAGATACAGAATCGGATAAATCGCACCGGCCGCCAGTACCAGCAGCATGAGCTGGATATAGCGCTGCGCCTTATTGCTTTCTAATGCGGCTTCGTCGCTTAACGCGAGCGAGGCAGTGGTTTGAACGGGTTGAGATGACACGTGAACGCTCCTGAGAGACACAGCGCCAAGCCGGGTCTCCAAATATTTTTATGGGTGCAGCGGTTTGCTGCGTTTTTTGCGGGTTTCAAGGCAACGCGTGCCGACTACTCCGAATCGCGCGGCACGCGCCGTTTTTGCGTCGATATCTGCTTCAATATCTGCGTCAGTACTTCATTACTACCAGACGGGTCTGCGTGAATTCGAGCATGCCGTGCTTGCCGTCGTCGCCGCCGAGACCCGAGCGTTTCCACCCGGCATGGAAACCTTGATACGGATCGGCCGGCGTGCGATTCACATACAACTCGCCAGCCTCGATACCGTTAGCGATCTTCATCGCGCTGCGGTAGTTCTCGGTATAAAGCACCGAGGACAAACCGAACTGGTGGTCGTTGGCCATCTCCAGCGCTTCATCCAGCGTGCGGTATTTGACGACCGGCATGATCGGACCGAAGGTTTCTTCCTGGATGATTTCCATGTCCTGCCGGCAATTCGACAGCAACGTGGCCGGATAGAAAAAGCCCTTGCCTTGCGGCAGCCTGCCGCCGGTTTCGAGCGTGGCGCCCGCCGCAATTGCGCGCTCCACCATGCCGTGAATCGACTCGCGCGACGCCTCGTTGACGAGCGGCCCCATCAGCGCAGGCTGTTCGCTGCGATCGCCGCTTTCCACCGCGCTCATGTTTTTCTTCAGCAGCGCGACGAAACGGTCATGAACGCTTTCCTGCACATAGACGCGTTCGATTGCCGTGCAAAGCTGCCCGCAGTGAGTGGTTTTGGACGCAACCAGATCGCGTGCGGCCTTCTCGAGATCGGCATCTGCTTCGATGATGGCGGGCGTCTTGCCGCCCAGTTCGAGCGAGGGCTTGGCGATATTCGCCTTGCAGTAGTCGAGCACCTTGCGGCCGGCGCCCACGCTGCCCGTCAGCGTGATCATGCCGACCTTGGGATGGGTGCAAAGCGCCTCGGCGGTTGCATGATTCATGGCGAGAATGTTCACGACGCCGGCCGGCAGCCCGGCCTTCTCCACCGCTCTCGCGATCTCGAACGCCGAGGTAGGCGTGTTGTTGCTCGGGCGCACCACCACGGTATTGCCGGCGATCAGCGCGGGCGCCACCTTGCGCATGAACGTGTAGACCGGGTAATTGAACGGGATCAGGCACGCGACCACGCCGATCGGTTCGCGATGCAGCACGAGGTTTTCGTCGGGCGTGTCGCTCGGAATCACCTCGCCTTCGATGCGGCGCGCCCACTCGGCGTGGTAGCGCGTGATCTGGCCGGCGTAGATTGCCTCATTGGTGGCATCGGCCACGCTCTTGCCCGACTCAAGCGCGAGCGCCGCGCCGATGGCGGGCGCGCATTCAGTAAGCGCATCCGCAAGCTTGTGCAGATAGACCGCGCGCTCGGCCGAAGGCAGCTTGCGCCAGCCCTTTTGCGCAGCGGCGGCAGCGTCGACCGCGGCGATCGCCTCCTCTCGGGTGGCGCCCGTGACGTGAGCAATCACCGCTCCGGTAGCGGGGTTGGTGACGGCGATACGTTCGTCGCTTGCCGCGTCGATAAAGCAGCCGTTAGCAAAATTCCGGTCGAGTCGCATGTCGTCTCCTGACAAAGCTGGTGCGGTGGTGCATTGCCTTCAGCTATTGCCTTCATGCCAAAGGTGCATGAACGGAATTTTTGTCCGCTGTTTGACGCACCACAAGCGAATAATTCGCGGGACAAACATTCGAAAAAGTCACGTTTATCCAGGGATGTGCCTCATACGCGTTTCGCATCTCGAATAGCAGAATCCAGCCTTTGCCAAAAAGCAGCGGCCTCTGAAGCTGGCCGGATCGTGGTCAGAACCGCGTTCTGAACCTCGCTCGGACCATCCGGCCGCTCATTACCAACGTCTGGAGCTCTCAATGAAAAAGAATCTCTTCGCTACCGCCGCTTTCACCGCGCTCGCCTCGCTGGCGGCCCCATCCGCCTTCGCGCAGAGCAGCGTGACCTTGTATGGGGTGCTCGACGAAGGCATCGACTACACCAATAACGCCGGGCGCGGCGCCGTATGGGAAATGGCAAGCGGTTATGCGCAGGGCAGCCGCTGGGGCCTGAAGGGTTCGGAAGATCTGGGCGGGGGCATGAAGGCCGTGTTCCAGTTGGAAAACGGCTTCGACGTAAGCTCGGGACGGCTTGGCCAAGGCGGCCGCATGTTCGGCCGCCAGGCTTACGCTGGCTTGAGCGACGGCCGGTTCGGCACAGTCACGCTCGGACGCCAGTACGACTCGGTGGTCGACTATCTCGCGCCGACCACGGCCAACGGCAACTGGGCCGGCTACCTGTTTGCGCACCCGTACGATAACGACAATACCGACAACTCGTTCCGGCTCGGCAATAGCGTGAAGTACACAAGCCCGGATATCGCGGGCTTCCAGTTCGGCGGCGTGTACAGCTTCAGCAACGACACGAACTTCGCGAACAACCGCGCGTACAGCTTTGGCGGCAAGTATTCAAACGGCGGCCTGTTGATTGCAGCCGCCTACCTGCAGTCGAACAATCCGGGCGCGGGGTCCACCGGCGCGATCACCGCGAACGACGCGAGCTTCATCGCCGGGCGCATGCGGGTATTCGGCGCCGGCATCAATTACACCTTCGGTTCGGCGACCGCCGGTTTTGCGTACACCAACTCGAACTATAAGGACCCGACCGGCAACGGCTATATCGGCATTCCGCTGGCGGCATCCGGTGTCACATTGAATACACTGAAGTACCAGAATTTCGAAGTGAACGGCAAATATCAGTTCACGCCGGCCTTCTTTGTCGGCGCGCAGTACGTGTACACGATGGAGAACTACGATGCGTCGACCGGCAGCGTTAAGCCGAAGATTCACTCGGTCGGCTTAATGGCGGATTACAACCTGTCGACGCGCACGGACGTTTACGTGCAGGGAGAATTCCAGAAGGTCGCGGGCAGCTCGACCCAATCGATTCTCGACAATGCGTTCATCCCTGGCGTGCAGGCGCCGTCGTCGACGGGCAATCAGCTCGCGGTGCGAGTCGCGCTGCGCCACCAGTTCTAAGCGTCAACAGGTTGCGAGTTGGCGGCTGGACGCGGCGCTGCCGGTGTCAATCTCCCTCCACCGCCGCCTTCAATCTCGACAACGCCTGATCCCATTGCAGCGAGATCGCCTCGAGCGCTCGCCGCGCTTCGTCAAGGTGCGCCGGTTCAAATGCCCATAAGCGTTCACGGCCCATCTTGACATCGCGCACGAGGCCGGCATTGGCGAGCACCTGCAAATGCTGCGTGACCGACTGCCGCGTCATTTCCGTGCCGGCAGTCAACTGCGCAATCGACATCGCACTACCCGCGCACAACACGGCGATCAGACGCAGGCGCGTCTCGTCGCCGAGCGCCGCGAAAATCTGTGCGGAGCTTCGCAGCATGGCAGCCTTCACACGCGCAGGGCCGGCAGCCGGTTTTGCGCCGGACGGCTTGCCGGGTAACTTATCCTTTGGCGACATACTTCTCTATGTTGAGCATCTGTTCTTCCCAGCCGCCGGTATTCATGCGGAACGCTTCCGCGCGGCGCGAGGCGGGAATCTGGTCGAAACCCGATTCGATCACGCGCAGCAACGTGCCCGAATCGACCTCGCTCAGCTTGAATTCGACCAGCGTGGTGGGCTCCGACGAGTAATCGACCGTCACATCCACCGCGGCCGGATGCCAACGAAACGACAGATGGTGTTCCGGCTCGATGCGCTCCACCAGCACCTCCATGACGAGATGCTCATAACCCTGATAAGTGATCTTGCCTTGAATGGATTCACCGGCCACAAATTGCTTACCGTTGAAATTCACGCAAAACCATTTGCCGAATTCGTCGGCGTTGGACACCGCGCGCCACACGCGCGAGCGCGGCGCTTTCAGCAGAATCTGTTTTTCGATGCGATCTGTAGATGCGCCTTCCGACTTGTCCGATGAGATTTTCATATGCAGCCTCCTGACTGCATATTAGGCACGTCGCTCACAACATGCAAGTATTTGCCTGCGTATTTTTTCGCACGCACCGGACATACCGGGCGTACCGAACGTACTCAACGTCTCCGTATCGATCGCCGACCTTCACCACCACCTTGCCAAATGCACCGCGTTCGAGATGCGCCAGAGCGGCAGGCAGTGGTCCGGTCGCATTACTCCGTTGCGTGCGCGTGCATCACACTGCCATGCATCGACCACGCCATCCACGGACGGCGCAGTGCGACGATCGCGAGGAACGCGCAAGCGGCCAGCGCGCCGAAAGTCGCGAAGCCCATCTGATAGCTGCCGGTGCTTTCCTTCGCGATGCCCATTACAACCGGCAGATAAAAGCCGCCAATGCCGCCCGCGGCGCCGACAATGCCCGACATCAGGCCGGTGCGGCCCGCCCAACGATGCGGCACCAACTGGAAGGTCGCGCCGTTGCCCAGACCGAAGGCCACATACAGGCACAGCAACAGCGCAATCCCGCCCACTACCGACGGCATCGCGGCGGCAAAGACGAGGTCGCACAGTGAAATGATCGCGAGCAGGAAGGTCAAGGCACGCACGCCGGAAATCTTATCGGCAATCAATCCGCCGAGCGGCCGCACGATCGCGCCGGTCGCGGCCAGCAGCGCCATGAACAGACCTGCGTCGATCTTCGAGAGCTGATACAGATTCGTCAGCAGCAGCGAAACATACGACGACATACCGACAAAACCACCGAACGTGATGCTGTACACCAGCATAATCACCCACGTGTCGCGCTCGCCGAGCACCGTGCGATAGCGCTTGGGCAATACCGCAATCGCCAGCAGCGCGCCGATCACCGGCAACAGCAGCACGCCGGTCTTGCCCGAGCCGAACATGCCTGCTTCGACCAGCAGCACGAGCACGATCAAACCGGCGAGCGTGATCGCGAAGCTGCCGAACGCGCGCAGCACGCTGCCCGACTTGATGCCGGAATCATTGGCCCAGAAGTACAGCGTGATACCGGCGATGGCGAGCAACGGCAGCGCGCCGGCAGTGGCCATTTGCCACCCGTAGTGCGCGGCCAGTTGGGGAAACAGGAAACCGTCGAGCACCGCACCGATGTTGCCCGCAGCGGCGAGTCCCAGCACGAGGCCCTGCACTTTCGGCGGATAGTTGCTGCCGGCCATCGGCAGCGCCACCGCGAAGCTCGCGCCACCCACGCCGAGGAAGACGCCGAGCACCAGCAGCAAGGTGTATGACGGCACGAACGGCAACAACGGCAGCACGATGGTCGGCACCGCCGACAGCAACACGCCCATCAGCGCAATGCGTTTGCCATGCGCCGATTGATAGAGGTTACCGAGCGTCACGCGCAGGATTGCCGCCGACAGCACCGGTACGGCGACCAGCAAGCCTTGCTGCGCAGGCGTCATGGCAATGCTCTTGCTGATGAACGGCGCGAGCGGTCCGTACAGCACCCAGACCGTGAAGCCGGTGTCGAAATAGAGAAAACACGCCACCAGTGCGCGCCAGTCTCCGCTCTTTAGTGAGCTCATCACGTTTTTCATTAGGCATCCTCAAATAGACTGACTGTTTTCAAACCTGGCGCATCGCGCTGATCCATTGCGCTCGTGCACTGCGCACCGGAATGATCATGACGTTGAATTCCGGTCTGAACATGCAACCTCCATGCCATCCGGGCTCTGCTTGTGAAGCTGTACTGCGTACTCGGCTGGATCGTGATGCGGCGCGCCACGCCACCGCGTTAAAAGTCAATAAACGTCACGCACGTAGCGCTTTTCCTGCGCCAGATGGCTCACATACTCAGCGGCTTTTTCTTCGCTCATGCCGCCGTGCCGGGCGACCACATGCCTGAGCGTCGCGTCCACGTCTCTTGCCATCCGGTTTGCGTCACCGCAGACGTAGAAATGCGCACCGTCTTCGAGCCATGCCCACAATTGCGCACCCTGCTCGCGCATGCGGTCCTGCACATAAATTTTTTCCGTTTGATCGCGCGAGAAAGCGAGGTCGAGCCGGGTTAGAACACCGCTGTCCCGCATCGCCTCAAGTTCGTCGCGATAGTAGAAATCGGTGGCTGCGTGTTGCTCGCCAAAGAACAACCAGTTGCGGCCCTTGTCACCCCGTGCACGCCGTTCGTGCAGAAATCCGCGAAACGGGGCAATGCCGGTGCCTGGACCGACCATGATGATCGGCGTGCCGGGAACATGAGGAAGCCGAAAGTGTGCGGACTTCTGCACGAATACCGGCACGCTGACGTCGCTCGCGCGGTCGGCGAGGAACGTCGACGAGACGCCCTTGCGATGGCGGCGCCCGTTGCTATAGCGAACGGCTGCAACCGTCAGATGAACTTCGCCGGGATGCGCTTTCGGGCTCGATGCAATCGAATACAAACGCGGTTGCAGGCGCTTGAGCATGCCGGTCAATTCGGCTGCCGTCAGCTTGACGGGAAACTCGTGAAGGACGTCGACGAGCTGTTGGCCCCACAGCCATTGTTTGAGATCGGCCTTGCGCTCGGTGCCGAGCAGATCGCGCAATGCGCTGTTGCTGCTGCGGGCGGCAATGAATGCGAGCGCAGCGGGGCTGGGGCGCGCGATTTCGTAGTGCCTCGCGAGCGCGTCGGCGAGATGCATTTCACCCACGCCTGACACGTTGACCGTCGCGTCCGCGCTCAAACCGCTCAGGCCGATCAACTCGTCGACCAGTTCAGGGCAGTTGCTCGGCCATACGCCCAGCGCGTCGCCCACTTCGTATTCGAGGCCCGCGTCGCCCGTGCTCAACGAGAAGTAACGCGTGTCCTTCGCGGCACCGTGTTTGTTCAACCGCAGGTTGCCGATGAGACGCGATGCGGCCGGCCGCGTCCTGGTCGGCACGGCGCCTGGCACCACCGCGTTGATCATGCCGCCAGGCGGCACCGCATGCAGCGCCGCATCTTCTTCCTTGATACGCACGATGATGCTTTCCAGCCATGCGTCAGCCTGTTCCTGATACTCGCTGTCACAGTCGACCCGGTCCATCAAACGCAGCGCGCCTTGAGCGGCGAGGCGTTCGTCCAGACGGCGGCCATGGCCGCAAAACTGATCGTAGTTGCGATCGCCCAATGCGAGTACCGCGTAGCGTAATCCGTCGACACGAGGCGCGGCGTCGCTGGTCAGTTGCGACCACAGACCTTGTGCGTTGTCGGGTGGATCGCCGTCGCCGAAGGTGCTCGACATCAGCAACACGTACTGCGCTTTCGCCAGCGCGGAGACCGGATAGTCCGCCATGCACGCGGTGCGGATTTCAAAACCCGACTCCATCAACCGCGTGGCATAACGCTCGGTCAGCGATTCCGTGTTGCCGGTTTGCGAGGCCCACAACAGAGTCACCTTGGGTCGCACACGCAAGATACGCACACCGGATGCCGGCACCGCGTCGTCATCCAGTGCGGCAAGCGTAGCGGCGCGCGCCGGCGCATGGGTTCCACTGCGGCTATACAGTCCTGCCAGCAAGCCGTCCACATACAGGCGGTTTGCGGGATCAAACGGGGCACCCGCCGGAAGAACCGGCACGCTGTCGATGCCCTGCCCTTCTACCGAACGCAGAGCGCTAACGAAACCGGCCAGATACGCCCGCTCGGACTCCGTGAACGACGGCGCCGGCGTCGGTGGAAGCTGCAACAGGCTAGTCAGTGCATCGATGCGGGGCATGTCCGGTTCCTTCATGTTCGCCGTGTCCGCCGATAGTGCGTTCGAACTTGCCACGTCGACTCCGGCGGCAGGCGGCTCAGTGAGCGACTCGGTGAGCGACTCGGTGCGCGCAATGAGCGCCCCGTCATCCGCACTCGTAACCGGCTCGATGGCATCGGCTGCAACGGGACTCAACGTTACCGCGCAAAACTTGAGTTCGGGTTGCTGCGAGATCGGATCGACGGCGTCACTGGTGACGGCGTTGATGCAGAGATCGTCGCCGAAGACGTCGTTCCAGTGCATCGGCGCAAAACAGTTGCCTGCCTGCACGCGCTCCGTGACGACTGCCGGCAACACGGCACGGCCACGCCGCGAGCGGATCTCGACCGGATCTTTGGCCTTGATGCCGAGCGTGGCGGCATCTTCAGGATGAATCTCGACGAATGGGCCCGGGTTCAGCTTGTTGAGCATCGCGACCTTGCCGGTCTTGGTCATGGTGTGCCATTGATGCTGCAGGCGACCCGTATTCAACACGATCGGAAATTCGCCATCGGGCAATTCCGCCGGGGCTGCATAGGCACGGGCAAAAAACACGGCCTTGCCGCTTGCGGTCGGAAACACCAGCCGTGGACGGCTGCCGTCGGGTCCTTCTTTCAGTGTCTGGCTAATGCCGTCGTTGAGATAGCGAATGGGATTGCGCTCGGCGGCGTCGCTGGAAGCAAGCGGCCATTGCAGCGGCGTATCCTTCAACCGCCGATGGCTCGCGCCGCGCAGGTCGTAGCCGGTTTTCGGATTCGACACGCGGGTGATTTCCGCGAAAACTTCATCCGCGCTGGCATAGCTGAACGCATCGGCAAAACCCATTTCACATGCCACGCGCGCGATGATCTGCCAGTCCGGCAACGCGGCGCCTGGTGGCTCGATGCCTTTTTGCATCAGCGTCAGATTGCGTTCGGAGTTGATCATCACGCCTTCGGCTTCGGCCCACAGCGCGCCTGGCAAGAGCACGTCGGCGTAACGGTTGGTCTCAGTGTCGAGGAACGCATCCTGTGCAATCACGAGCTCCGCCGCGCGCAATCCGGCAATAGCGTTCTGACGGTTCGCGACACTTGCCACCGGATTCGTGCAGATAATCCAGCACGCCTTGATCTCGCCCGCGGCCATGCGGGTGAACATGTCGATCGTGCCGTTACCGGCCTGCGTTTTCAGTGTGCCCTTCGGAATGCCCCACAGTTCTTCGATAAAGACGCGGTCTTCTTCGACCAGCACCGATCGCTGTCCCGGCAGACCCGGTCCCATATAGCCCATTTCACGGCCGCCCATCGCGTTGGGCTGGCCGGTCAGCGAGAACGGGCCACTGCCGCGGCGGCAGATCTTGCCGGTCGCCAGATGCAGATTGCAGATCGCGTTCGTGTGCCACGTGCCGTGCGTGCTCTGATTCAGGCCCATGGTCCAGCAGCTCATCCACTCCGGCGCCGCGCCGATCATCCGCGCGGCCTGGCGGATGTCCTCGGCGGCAAGGCCGGTTATCTCGGCTACCTTCTCCGCTGTGTAGTCCGCGAGAAAGGCCGGCATCGACTCCCAGCCTTGCGTGACGTCGGCGATAAAAGCGGCATCCGTGTGGCCGTTTTCGTGCAGCAGATGCAGCAGGCCATTGAGCAATGCCAGATCGGTACCCGGCTTGATTTGCAGAAAAAGATCGGCCTTGTCCGCGGTCGTATTGCGGCGCGGATCGACCACAATCAGTTTTGCGCCCGCCTTCACGCGATCCATCATCCGCAGGAACAGAATCGGGTGACAGTCGGCCATGTTCGCGCCGATCACGAAGAACAGGTCGGCGTGATCGATGTCGTCGTACGATCCCGGCGGCCCGTCCGCACCAAGCGAGAGTTTGTAGCCGCTGCCCGCGCTCGCCATGCAAAGACGCGAGTTAGATTCGATGTTGTTGGTGCCGACAAAACCCTTGGCGAGCTTGTTGACGAGATACTGCGCTTCGATCGACATTTGCCCGGACACATAGAACGACAGCGCGTCCGGTCCGTGTGCATCGAGCAGCTCACGCAGACGCGCGGCCGTGTCGCTGATCGCCTGTGCCATCGGCAGCGGTGTCGGGTCCTGGCCACGGGCATGACGCACGAACGCCCCTTCCAGGCGCCCGGACTTGCGCAACGCGACGTGCGCCGACTGCCCTTTCGTGCAGAGCCGTCCGAAGTTGGCCGGATGCTCCCTGTCGCCGGAGATTTTCACGACCTGGCCGTCCTCGACATGCAGCACCATTCCGCAGCCGACGCCGCAGTAGGGGCACACCGTTTTGACGTTACGGGAGGACATGGCAGGCGGCATCGTTCGAGAAGGTCGATAAGGATTCAATGACTCAGATCGCGACCCACACCTGCCCGTTTTCCACCCGCGCGTCGAACGCGTTGACGGAATACGCCGGTGTTTCGAGGCACTCGCCGGTGCGCAGATCGAAGTGATGCTTGTAGATCGGCGAAGCGACCACGACGCGCTCGCCGAGACTGCCGATCAACCCGCGCGACAGCACGGCGGCTTGCGAGCCCGGATCGTAGTTTTCGATCGCGTACACGACGGTCTCCGCTTCGCCGTTGTCCACGTGAAATACCGCCACCTGTTCGCCATTGACGAGCGCGCATACACCTGTGTTGGGAACAATCTCGTCGAGCGGGCAAATCGGTGTCCAGGCAAGCGGAAGACGGTCAAGGTTCATGGCGTGGGTCCTCGATGAGTGACACAAAAAATCAAACGGTTTCGGCAACCACAGGAATCGCAGCGAGCTTCGAGCGCCGCTCGTCGAGCGTCGCGGGCCGGATCTGGCCGCGTTCCTCGACGAACGCGACGTTACTGTCCGGCTCGCCGCTGTTGACGAAATGACGGAAGCGCTTGCGCGTTTCAGGATCGGTGACGGCTTTTTTCCATTCGCATTCGTAGGTGTCGACCACGTGCTGCATGTCCGCTTCGAGCTCCGCCGCCACGCCCAGGCGATCGTTGACGATCACGTCCTTCAGATAGTCGAGTCCGCCTTCGAGGTTGTCGCGCCATACGCTGGTGCGTTGCAGACGGTCAGCCGTGCGCACGTAGAACATCAGGAAACGGTCGATGTAGCGCACCAGCGTTTCCTTGTCGAGGTCCGAGGCGAGCAATTCTGCATGGCGCGGTTTCATGCCGCCGTTGCCGCAGACGTAGAGATTCCAGCCCTTTTCGGTGGCGATGATGCCGACGTCCTTGCCCTGCGCTTCCGCGCATTCGCGCGTGCAGCCGGACACGCCGAATTTGATCTTGTGCGGTGTCCGCAGGCCCTTGTAGCGATTCTCGAGTTCGACCGCGAGGCCCACGGAATCGCCGACGCCGTAGCGGCACCACGTCGACCCCACACACGACTTCACCGTGCGCAGCGACTTGCCGTATGCATGGCCCGATTCGAAACCGGCCGCGATCAGTTCTTCCCAGATCAACGGCAGTTGCTCTACGCGCGCGCCGAACAGATCGACCCGCTGGCCACCGGTGATCTTCGTGTACAGGCCGTATTTCTTCGCGACCTGGGCGACCGCGATCAAACCGTCGGGCGTCACTTCGCCACCGGCCATGCGCGGCACGACCGAATATGTGCCGTCGCGCTGGATGTTGGCAAGGTAGTAATCGTTGGTGTCCTGCAAGGAGGCATGCTCCTTCTTCAGCACGAATTCGTTCCAGCACGAGGCGAGAATGCTCGCCACGGCCGGCTTGCAGATATCGCAGCCGAGACCGTGACCGTGCTTCGCCAGCAATTCGCCGAAGCTACGCAGGCCTTCCACGCGCACGATGTGATACAGCTCCTGGCGCGAATACGGGAAGTGCTCGCACAGATGGTTGTTGACCGCGAGGCCCTGCTTCTTCATCTCGGCTTTCATCACCTGCGTGACGAGCGGCACACAGCCGCCGCATGAAGTGCCGGCCTGGGTCGCGCACTTCAACGCGCCGATATCGGTCGCGCCTGCGCAAACGGCCGTGCACAGGTCGCCCTTCGAGACGTTGTTGCACGAGCAGATCTGCGCGCTGGCGGGCAAGGCCTCGACCCCGAGCGCCGGTTTCGCCTGACCGTCTGACGACGGCAGGATCAGGAATTCGGGCGAAGCCGGCAACTCGATCCGGTTCAGCATCATCTGCAGAAGCGTGCCGTATTCGCTCGCGTCGCCCACCATCACGCCGCCGAGCAGGTACTTGCCGCATTCGGACACCACCAGCTTCTTGTAGATCTGCTTGCGTTCGTCGCTGAACTGATAGGCGCGGCTGCCGGGCGTTTTGCCGTGAGCGTCGCCGATGCTGGCCACGTCCACCCCCATCAGCTTCAGTTTGGTGCTCATGTCGGCGCCGGCGAATTCCGCCGGGTCGCCGAGCAGTTGCTTCGCCACCGTGCGCGCCATGTCATAACCCGGCGCTACGAGGCCGAACAGTTGGCCGTTCCACAGCGCACACTCGCCGATCGCGTAGATGTGCGGGTCGCTGGTGCGGCACGCGTTGTCGATCACGATGCCACCGCGCTCGCCGAGCGCGAGGCCGCTCGCGCGGGCGAGATCGTCACGCGGACGAATGCCCGCGGAGAACACGATCATGTCGGTGTCGAGGAAGCTGCCGTCGGCGAACTGCATGCGATGCGTACCGTTCTCGCCGTCGACAATCGCGGTGGTGTTCTTCTGCGTGTGCACTGTCACACCGAGTTCTTCGATCTTGCCGCGCAGCACGCGACCGCCGCCATCGTCCACTTGCACCGCCATCAGGCGCGGCGCGAATTCGACCACGTGCGTTTGCAGGCCCATGTCGCGCAATGCTTTCGCGCATTCGAGACCGAGCAGGCCACCGCCGACCACCGTGCCGGTCTTCGAGCGCGCACCGCATTCCTGCATGGCTTCGAGATCGTCGATGGTGCGGTAGACGAAACAGTCGGCCCGCTCGCGGCCTTGCACGGGCGGCACGAACGGATAGGAGCCGGTGGCGAACACCAGCTTGTCATACGCCAGGGTTTCGCCGGTCGATACCGTCACGATGCGCGCATCCCGATCGATCGCCACGGCTTTCGCATTCAGCTTCAGCAAGACGTTCTGACGTTCGAAGAAACCCGGTTCGACGAGCGACAGATCGTCCGCCGTCTTGCCCGCGAAGAATTCGGACAGATGCACGCGGTCGTATGCGGGGCGGGATTCTTCGCACAGCACCGTGATGTCGAGGCCATGCGCCGCGTCTTGTGCGAGGCATTCGACCAGTTTGTGGCCGACCATCCCGTGACCGATAACGATGATTTTCATGACCGCGGTTCCTTGGTGTGCTGAGCTTGCTGTGCTTCGATCGCTGACGCGTAGCCTCTGGCGAAAGCGACTCCGGAAATAAAAACGGCGTCCCGCGAACCCAGTCGATGACTGAATTCGGGGGACGCCGTTGTCCTGACCTGTGCTGCAGCGGGTGCTCTGTTGTTGCACTCGCGCCGGATCCACGTTGATCCGATGGCAACGTTTAATGCAAAGCCTATGCCAGGCGTGCGAAATATGGGCTGCAGCGCCGTGGCGCGGGCCTTGGCGGCAAATTAGAAAAGGCTGCGGTGAACCGCGTGTGCGTCACGCTTTGATGCAGGAAGCACAGGGATGGTGCGACGCAGCACTGTGCTCGTGCGAACCGCGAGCATGCGGCCGTAGGTTGCGGCCGGGCCATCGCCCGGGCCGCGTGTCATCACGCTGCGATCGGCATCCTCGCCACAAAGACCGTGCCCTCCGCGGCGGACGATCTGACTTCGAGCTTGCCGCCATGGGCCAGCACGATCTGCTTGCAGATATACAGGCCGAGCCCCAAGCCGCCGCCCGGCTTGCTGGTGGGCGGCCGCCAGTAAGGCTCGAAGACCTTGTGCAGGACATCCGGCGCGATTGCGTCGCCGCCGTTCAACACGCTCAGCACGAACTCGCCGTTCTCCACCCGGGCCGTCACCTTCACCGGAAACTCCGCGGCGCCGTGCGTCAGCGCGTTGCCGAGCAGATTCGAAAGCAGTTGCTGCACGCGCATGCGGTCACAACGAACCCGCGCGGCGATCGCGATATCGTCGGCCACCATCCGTTCCGGATTGGCCTCGCGCGCTTCGTCAACCACCGCGCGCAACGCGCCCGCCAGATCGTCGACGTCTCCGATCGACACGTCGACACCGGAACCCAGACGCCCGCGCGCGAAATCCATCACATCGTCGATCAGGCGCGCCATGCGCAAGGTTGTGGTCTTCAGGCGCTGGCCGATTTTCACGAGATCGGGTTCGTTCTTGCGCAGCGTCAGCAACTCGGCGGTGGCACTGACCGCCGAGAGCGGATTGCGCAAGTCGTGGCCAAGCACCGCGATAAACTGCTCGCGCAAGCTCGAATTCTCCCGTTCGTGGAATAACGCCGCCTCCGTCTCCTGCTGGCGCCCTTGCGTGACGAGCTGGGCCGCGATCAGATCGGCGAATACCTCGAACATGCCTAGCGTGCGCGCATTCGAAAGATCGTGCGGATTCGGATCGATCGCGCAGAGATTACCGAAGTAGCTGCCATCAGGCAAAACGATCGGTACGGAGATATAACTTCCCAACTTGTAGATCTGCGCTGTGTGATGCTCCCTGTAGACCGGGTCTTCAGTGAAATTATCGATCACGATCGACGCAAGTGCGGCGCGCGACTCGAAACACAGCGTGGTGTGCAGATCGAGCTGGCCGCCGGCGACCAGGCCGAAGCTCACTTCGTCCTGCACCGCACAGGCGGTCCAGCTGTGTTCCGTGACCCGGGCGACCGCTGCAAAGCCCATTCCGGTGTTTTTGCAGATCATGCGCAGGATCGACGGCACCGCATCGATGCGGCTGACCGCCTCGATGTCCCGCGCGATTCGCGCTTCCTTTTCATCCCCAAACGGCAATTTATTCATAAGAAGCGGTGGCGGATAGCGTGCTGAAATGACCGGAATCAACAGATTCTTCAAGCCCCGATTCTAGCGGGACTTCAAATTGCTCAATACCAGGTACGCAACCTGGAGAAACCGGATGTCTACTGACGATGCCGCACGCCTGCTGATCGCCGACGACGATCCGAACCTGCTGGCCGCCTACGTACTCTTTTTCAGCGCGCATGGATTCGACATTCGAACCGCGCGCAACGGCCTCGACGCACTCGCGCACTATTGTGAGTGGCACCCCGGGGCCGCACTGCTCGACGTCGAAATGCCGCGTCTCGACGGACGTGCGGTCGCGCGGCGCATCCGGCACGTGGCCGACACGCCGCCGCCCATGCTGGTCGCCGTAACGGGGCTCGCGCGCGCCGAGGACCGGACCGAGTCGTTGCGTTCCGGCTTCAACCATCATTTCGTCAAGCCGGTGCCAATGCCGGTAATCCTCGCGGCGCTGACCGGGCGTGCCCGCCATTAGAGGCTTGAGCGGCATGAGTGGGAATTGCGGGCAAGCGCAGAAATTGCGTGCCCCGGTTGGACTCCGTTTAATCGCCAAAGGCCAATTCAGCTTCCACTTCCTGGCCGACCCGCAGCCACGCCCCGGCTCCCCGCGCGACGACGGCATTGTTGCCGAACGTCAGTGCACCGTTTCGCTGCGGATTCGCCCGATAGGTGCTCAGCGTGTCGGTGGGTTCGTTCGGCCAGTCGGGGTCGGGCGCGCCCTTGGCCTGATCGACAGTCGGCATCGGACAGCGTGAGCACAGCTTGACCAGTTGCAACTGCACGTCCTGCCCCTGCGTGCCGTCGACATTCAGACTCTCGATATAGTCTTCCTCGTACGCCTCGAGCCCCGTCAGGACGACGTTGGGGCGAAACCGGTCAATCGGAATCGACGGAGCGCCCTTGCTGTTCAGACGCACATTCAGATCGTCGAGCGAGGCCTGACCGATGACCAGCAGCGGAAAGCCGTCGGCAAAATACGTGGTGGCGCCGCCAACGCTGCTCGTGTACTCCGGATCGACAATCCGTTCGCGCTCGGGATTGAAGCGCAGAAGCCGCGCCGGCACGCCGAGGAACGCTGAAAACCATGCAGCGCTTGCTTCGCCGGTGTCGAGTCCGTAGACCGCGTCGCGCCAGACCACGGTTTGCACTTTTGGCGCGGCGCCGAGCGCGGCGGCGTCGAGCGGCGTGCGCAACACGCTCATGCCCGGCGCGCGGATCAGGAGTTCGTGCTGGCCGATCTCGACCGTGATCAGCGCGAGGCGCGGATACGCGCGCTGCGTGAGCATCGCGCCGTCAGGGTCGGTGACCATCCAGTACCGATCGTATTCGAGGCCCGTGGCGAGCAGACGCGCTTCATTGAGCGCAATGCCGGCGCAGGATTTGATTGGGTAGACGAAAAGCTCGCTGATAGTAGGCATGCTGTTCAGGCGTGGGGCGACACGCGTTTTTTTGTGTTGATGCGCGATTGTAGAGCTTGTAAAGCGTCGACACACGCCACAGCGCGGATCACTCCCAGCCCTCCAGCCGCAATGTTGCGCGCACGAGCCGCTGCTCTTCCTGTTCGATTTCCCGTAGGTTCGCGCAGACGCTGGCGATATGATCGGCCGCCGCCTTGCGCGCCTGTTCGGGCAACTTGCCGGTCACGGCGTTGTAGAGCCGCGCATGCTGACGATCGATCACGCGCTTTTGCGCCTCGCGGTGATAGAGATTGTTCACCGACGCAAACACCGAACTCAATAACAGGTCGGTCAGCGAACTCAAGGTATGCACCAGCACCGGGTTGTGCGAGGCCTCGCAAATCGCGAGGTGAAACGCATGATCGAGCCGCGCGTGGGTGGACGCGCTGGTCTCCTTGCCATGCGCCGCGAGCATCTCCTCATAGCGGCGCGTGATCAGCACGAAGTCCGCGGGCGTGCCGCGCAATGCCGCGAGGCGCGCGGATTCCGCCTCGAGCAACGCACGTACCTCGAACAGATCGTACAAGGTGCGCGGCTGCGAGCCGAGCAGATGCATCAGCGGCGTGAGCGCGGGTTGCGCGGTGAGGCTGGCGACGAACGAACCTTTGCCGTGCGAAGTCTCGATGATGCCGCGTGCCCGCAAAAGCTTCAGCCCTTCGCGCAACGCGGTGCGCGACACGCCGAGCTTGTCCGTCAGACGCCGCTCGGAGGGTAGCGCCTGCCCTGTTTTCAGCACGCCGTCGACGATCAATCGTTCGATCCGCTCGGCCACCACGTCCGCGACTTGCCGCGAGCTATCCTGATCCGCTGTCTGCATTTCAATTCCAACTGGTATGACCATCCTGAAATGCTAACACGCGGAAATCTTGCCTGTTCGCTATATCAGCCACTCATAAACCGATTTGCCGCGCCTGCCATGAAACTTCCCATTCAAAAACTGGTACGACCACCTGTCCAGACCGTCGACAGCCAGTCCCGCAGCCGCAACAATTCAGCCTGAAACATGTTCGCGCACCGTGTCCACGGGCATGACCGCCAGGTTGGCGCGGCACCAGGAGACCCCCACATGAGCTACCACTACGACGAGCGCATCGACGGCGCGCTCGCGACGCACGACAAATCCGCGGTTGTCGCGCAGTTGCGGGCGCGGATCCCCGACTTGCAGATTCTCTACGAGCAGGAAGATTTGCGTCCGTTCGAATGCGACGGCCTCGCCGCCTATCGCGCGACGCCCATGCTGGTCGCGCTGCCCGACAAGGTCGAACAGGTCGCGGCGCTGCTGAAATTCGCCAGCGCGCAGAAGATTCCCGTGGTCGCGCGCGGCGCCGGGACCGGTTTGTCGGGCGGCGCGTTGCCGTTGGACAAAGGCATTTTGCTGGTGATGGCGCGCTTTAACCGGATTCTCGAAGTCGACCCCGAGGCCGGCATCGCCCGTGTGCAACCCGGCGTGCGCAACCTCGCGATCTCGCAAGCGGCCGCGCCCTATGGCCTGTATTACGCACCGGACCCGTCGTCGCAGATCGCCTGCTCGATCGGCGGCAACGTCGCGGAAAACGCCGGCGGCGTGCATTGCCTGAAGTACGGGTTGACCGTCAATAACATCCTGAAGCTCGAGATTCTCACGATCGACGGCGAGCGCATCACACTCGGCTCGGGGGCGCTGGACGCACCCGGTTTCGATTTCCTCGCGCTTTTCACGGGTTCGGAGGGCATGCTCGGCATCGTCACCGAAGTCACCGTGAAGCTGCTCACCAAACCGCAAAGCGCGAAGGTGCTGCTCGCCAGTTTCGACGACGTCGAGAAAGCGGGCGCCGCGGTCGCACAGATCATCGGCGCGGGCGTGATCCCCGGCGGCCTCGAAATGATGGACAACCTCGCGATCCGGGCCGCGGAAGACTTCATCCACGCCGGCTACCCGGTCGATGCCGAAGCGATCCTGCTGTGCGAAGTCGACGGCGTGGAAAGTGACGTGCAGGAAGACGTGGAACGGGTCGAAGCGCTGCTGCGCGCGGCGGGCGCCACCGATATCCGGCTTGCCGGAGACGAAGCCGAACGCCAGCGTTTCTGGGCCGGCCGCAAGAATGCGTTCCCGGCCGTGGGCCGCATCTCGCCGGACTACTACTGCATGGACGGCACGATTCCGCGCCGCGAATTGCCGCGCGTGCTCAAAAGCATCGAGGAGCTGTCGAACGAATATGGCTTGCGTGTGGCCAACGTCTTCCATGCCGGCGACGGCAACATGCACCCGCTGATCCTGTTCGACGCGAACGCGCCCGGCGAGACCGAACGCGCCGAAGCCCTCGGCGCGAAGATCCTCGAACTGTGCGTGGCGGTGGGCGGCAGCATCACCGGCGAACACGGCGTGGGCCGCGAAAAGATCAATCAGATGTGCGCGCAGTTCAATAGTGACGAACTGAGTTTTTTCCATGCGCTGAAAGCCGCTTTCGATCCGGACGGCCTCCTGAACCCCGGCAAGAACGTGCCGACCTTGCATCGCTGCGCCGAGTTCGGCTCGATGCACGTCCACCACGGCGCACTGCCCTTTCCTGAACTGGAGCGTTTCTGATGCTGATCGAACCGGTATCGATGGACGATAGCGAACGGCTCGTCGCCGAAATCTCGCAAGCACGAGCAGACGGTACACCGCTGAAGATTCGCGGCGGCAACAGCAAGGCCTTTCTCGGCCGCCCGGTGCACGGCACGCCGATCGACACGCGCTCGCATCGCGGCGTGCTCAGCTACGATCCGACTGAGCTCGTCATCACCGCGCGCGCGGGCACGCCGGTCGCCGAACTGAACGCGGTGCTCGACGCGGCCGGTCAGATGCTGCCCTGCGAGCCCCCGGCTTTCGACGGCACGGCTACGGTCGGCGGGATGGTTGCCGCCGGCCTCGCCGGTCCACGCCGCCCGTGGTCCGGTTCGGTGCGCGACTTCGTGCTGGGTTGCCGGGTCATCACCGGCGAGGCAAAGCATCTGCGCTTCGGCGGCGAGGTGATGAAAAACGTCGCGGGTTACGATGTTTCACGTCTGCTGGCCGGCAGCTTCGGATGCCTCGGTCTGATCACCGAGGTGTCGCTCAAGGTACTGCCCAAACCACGCGCGCTCGGCAGTCTCGCGCTCGATCTCTCCGCGGACGAAGCGCTGCGTGAGTTGTCGGCGTGGCGCCGCGCCGCGTTGCCGATCAGCGGGGCCGCTCACGTCGACGGACGCCTGCATGTGCGGCTCGAAGGCGGCACGGGATCGGTGGCCTCGGCGCTGGACCGCATTGGCGGCCGCGAACTCGATTCACGCTTCTGGGACGACTTGCGCGAGCATCGTCTGGCGTTTTTCGACGACCCGCGCCCGTTGTGGCGCCTCTCACTGCCGAATGCGGCGCCCCTCGTCCGCTTGCCCGGCGACACGCTGCTCGACTGGGCCGGCGCGCAACGCTGGCTCAAAAGCGATGCGCCGGCCGTCACGATCCGCCAGATCGCGCATGCCGCAGGCGGTCACGCGACCTGCTTCACGCCGCGCGTGGACGCAGAGCCGTTTACGCCGCTGCCGCAAGCGCTACTGCGCTTTCATCAGCAGTTGAAGCAGCACCTCGACCCGCGCGGCCTCTTCAACCCCGGCCGTCTGTATGCCGGGCTGTGAGGCCCGGCCCATGAGCCTCGGCTCGTGAGCATCGACCAGTGAAGCCCTGAAAGCGAACGACACCATGCAAACCAATCTCAGCGAAGCCGCCAAAACCCTGTCTCGCGCCGACGAAGCCGAACAGATCCTGCGCTCGTGCGTGCATTGCGGCTTCTGCAACGCGACCTGCCCCACCTACCAGTTGCTCGGCAATGAGCTCGATGGCCCGCGCGGCCGCATCTATCTGATCAAACAGATGCTGGAAGGCGAGCCGGTCACGCAGAAAACCCAGTTGCACCTCGACCGCTGCCTGACTTGCCGCAACTGCGAAACCACCTGCCCATCGGGTGTTACCTACCATGCGCTACTGGACATCGGCCGCGCCGAACTGGAGCGGCGAATTGTTCGGCCCGCCTCGGAACGCCTGCTGCGCGAGGGTTTGCGCCGGGTAATCCCGCATCCGGCGGTGTTCGGCGCGCTGCTTAAGACCGGCCAGGCCATGCGGCCGTTTCTTCCGGCCGCGCTTGGACGTAAAATCCCCAAGCGAGGCGCTCGGCCAGATGCTGGGACGGAACCGAGGCCGGCGTCGCGGCATCCGCGCAAAATGCTGATGCTGGAAGGCTGCGTGCAACCCGCGCTGTCACCGAACACCAACGCGGCCGCCGCGCGCGTGCTGGACCGGCTGGGCATCAGTATCGTGAATGCCCGCCGGGCTGGCTGTTGCGGGGCGACCGATTATCATCTGAACGCGCAGGAAGCCGGCCTTGCGCGGGCACGGCGCAATATCGACGCGTGGTGGCCCGCTATCGAGGCCGGCGCCGAAGCGATCGTGCAAACCGCGAGCGGCTGCGGCGCGTTCGTCAAGGAGTATGGGCATCTGCTGCGCCACGACCCTCGCTATGCGTCAAAAGCGCAGCGGGTCAGCGATCTGACGCGAGACCTCGTGGAGGTATTGGCTAACGAGCCGCTCGATCAGCTACAGGCGAATCAATTGCCGGCCGGGTCGGCAACCGGGTTGTCAGATCAGGCGCGGCAAAAAATCGCGTTTCACTGCCCCTGCACGCTGCAGCATGCACAAAAGCTGGGCGGCGCGGTCGAGTCGGTCCTGCAACGGCTCGGTTTCGATCTCGCCGCCGTGCCCGATGCCCATCTGTGCTGCGGATCGGCGGGCACGTATTCCATCACCCAGCCAGAGCTTGCAGAACGGTTACGCAACAACAAGCTCGATGCACTGGAAAGCGGCAAACCGGAGATGATCGTCACGGCCAACATCGGTTGCCAGACCCATCTGAACGGCGCCGGGCGCACTCCGGTGCGCCACTGGATAGAACTTGTAGAAGCATCCCTACCATAAACGAAACAGGAAATTCATTATGCTGAGCAAACCCGTGTTGACTGTTGCCGAAACGACCCGAATCCTCGAAGCCGCCCGCGCGGAGGCCGAGAAGAACCAGTGGGCCGTCGCTATCGTGGTGGTGGACGATGGCGGCCATCAACTCGGCATGCTGCGTCTGGACGGCAGCGCGCCGGCCAGCTCGTACATCGCGACGGAAAAGGCTCGCACGTCGGCGATCGGCCGCCGTGAAACCAAGGTGTATGAAGACATGATCAACAATGGCCGCACGGCATTCCTGAGTGCGCCGTTGCAAGGTACGCTGGAAGGCGGCGTGCCGGTGATCGTCGACGGCCAGGTGGTCGGCGCGGTCGGCGTATCGGGCGTCAAGTCGGATCAGGACGCGCAAATCGCCAAGGCGGGTATTCAAGCGATCGCCGCTTAAGTTCGAGATCCGTCCGGATTCGTTCAAAGCGGCATCAATAAAAGCAGGAAGCACAACACGGACCGGTGCCCCCACACCGGTCCCATTCAAGGATGGAGCAGTCGATGACTCAGATGAACCCGCGCGGTGGACTGCAAGTCGCCGCCAACCTCGACCAGTTCGTCGAAACCGAAGCCCTGCCCGGCACCGGACTCGACAGCGCCGCATTCTGGTCAGGTTTCGACGCCCTCGTGCACGAGCTGGCGCCCAGGAACCGTGCGCTGCTCGCCGAGCGCGACCGCCTGCAAACCGAACTCGACACCTGGCACCGTGCCAATCCGGGTCCGGTACGCGATCTGCGCGCGTACCGCGCCTTCCTCGAAGGCATTGGCTACATCGTGCCGTCGCCGGCGAGCGTCAAAGCCACGACCGACCATGTGGACACCGAAATCGCCGAACAGGCCGGCCCGCAACTCGTGGTGCCGCTGTCGAACCAGCGCTATGCGCTCAACGCCGCCAACGCACGCTGGGGCAGCCTGTACGACGCGCTGTACGGCACCGATGCGATCCCCGAGAGCAATGGCGCGGAAAAGCAGAAGGCTTTCAATCCGGTGCGCGGCGCCGCGGTGATCGCTTATGCGCGCAAGTTTCTCGATCAGGCCGCCCCGCTCGCGAATGGCTCGCACGCCGACGCCACGTCGTATAGCGTCGAAGACGGCAAGCTGGTCGTCACGCTGAAGAGCGGCAAGACCGAATTGAAGACGCCCGCGCAATTCATCGGCTATCAAGGCGATGCAAGCGCGCCGTCCGCCGTGTTGCTGAAGCATAACGGCCTGCACTTCGAAATCCAGATCGACGCGAACGATTCGATCGGCAAGACCGATTCGGCGCACGTGAAAGACGTGCTGCTCGAAGCCGCGGTGAGCACCATCATCGACTGCGAAGACTCGGTTGCAGCCGTGGATGCGGACGACAAGGTCCAGCTCTATCGCAACTGGCTCGGCCTGATGACCGGCGATCTCACCGAAGAAGTCACTAAGGGCGGCAAGACCTTCACGCGCCGTCTGAACGCCGATCGCGTGTACACCGCCGCGAACGGCACCGCGCCGGTCGTGCTGCATGGCCGCTCGCTGCTGTTTATCCGCAACGTCGGTCATTTGATGACGAATCCGGCCGTGCTGACCAAAGACGGCCAGGAGATTCCGGAAGGCATTCTCGACGCCGTCATCACCACGCTGTGCGCGTTGCACGACCGCAAGCACCAGTTGAATTCGCGCACCGGCTCGATCTATATCGTGAAGCCGAAAATGCACGGCCCGGCCGAAGTCGCCTTCGCGAGCGAACTGTTCGCGCGCGTCGAAGACCTGCTGAAGCTGCCGCGCAACACGATCAAGATGGGCATCATGGACGAGGAGCGCCGCACCAGCGTCAACCTGCTCGCCTGTATCGGCGAAGCGTCCGAGCGTGTCGCGTTCATCAATACGGGTTTCCTCGACCGCACCGGCGATGAAATGCACACGGCGATGGAAGCCGGCCCGATGATGCGCAAGGGCGACATGAAATCGAGCGCATGGATTGCCGCGTACGAGCGCAGCAACGTGCTGGTCGGTTTGAGCGCGGGCCTGCGCGGCCGCTCGCAGATCGGCAAGGGCATGTGGGCAATGCCCGATCTGATGCACGCGATGCTCGAACAGAAGATCGCGCATCCGAAGGCCGGCGCGAACACCGCATGGGTGCCCTCGCCGACCGCCGCGACGCTGCACGCGCTGCATTATCATCAAGTCGACGTGCAAGCGGTTCAGCAGGAACTCGAACGCACGGACTACGCGAGCGTGCGCGACGAACTGCTCGACGGCCTGCTGACGATTCCGGTCGTCGCCGAGGCAAAGTGGAACGCCGACGAGATCCGCAGCGAACTCGATAACAACGTGCAGGGCATTCTCGGCTACGTGGTGCGCTGGATCGACCAAGGCGTGGGCTGTTCGAAGGTGCCGGATATTCACAACGTCGGTTTGATGGAAGATCGTGCCACGCTACGCATCTCCAGCCAGCACATCGCGAACTGGCTGTATCACGGCGTGGTGACGCGTGAACTGGTCGAAGAAACTTTCAGACGCATGGCGAAGGTGGTCGACGAGCAGAACGCGGGCGATCCGCACTACAAACCGATGGCGCCTGGCTTCGACACGCTGGCGTTCAAGGCCGCGCAGGCGCTGGTGTTCGAAGGACGTCAACAGCCGAGCGGCTATACGGAACCGTTGCTGCACAAGTTCCGGCTCGAAGTGAAGAAAGCGCAGTAAAGCGTTTTGGGGCGTGGCCGGGATCCGCAGTTCGATTTTTGCACCTGACGGATCCCGGGCGCGAAACAAACCAGAAAGAAAGACGGGCGCCGCGTGATGCTGCGCCCGTTTTAATTTGCGCGATCATGCTGCGCGGTGCTGCTGCGTGAAACAGTTGCGGCGCTTGAGCCAGGCCTCTTGCACCTTAGGCCTCTCGCATCTTAAGCCGCTTCAGCCGTGTACAGTGCAGGCACGCTGGTCTGCATATTCGCCTGCATGTAAGTTTGCAGATACGCTTCGAAATCCGCCTTCACTTCCGGATGACGCAGCGCGAATTCCACGGTCGCCTTCAGATAGCCGAGCTTGCTGCCGCAATCGAAGCGCGTGCCGAAGTAGCGATAGGCCAGCACCTGTTCTTCGGTCAGCAACGATTGCACCGCGTCGGTCAATTGCAGCTCGCCGCCGGCACCCGGCTTGAGCGCACGGATATGCTTGAAGATGGTCGGCATCAGCACGTAGCGGCCCACCACGCCGAGATTCGACGGCGCCTTGTCCGGCGCCGGCTTTTCGACGATGCCCGACAGCTTGATCACGTTGTCTTCCCATTCCTTGCCATCCACGACACCGTACGAGCGGCTGTCTTCGCGCGCGATGGTTTCGACACCGATAACCGAGCTGTGGTAATGATTGAACGTGTCGACAAGTTGGCTCATGACCGGCTTCGTGCTGTGCAGCAGGTCATCCGCCAGAATCACGGCGAACGGGCTCTCGCCCACCAGTTTTTCGGCGCACAGCACCGCGTGCCCCAAACCGAGTGCCTCGGCCTGACGCACATAAAAGCAGTCCACATTAGCCGGCTTGATGCTGCGCACGAGGTCGAGCAGCTTCTGTTTGTTGCGCGCTTCAAGTTCCGCTTCGATCTCGTACGATTTATCGAAGTGGTCTTCGATGGCGCGTTTGCTGCGGCCCGTCACGAAGATCATTTCGGTGATGCCGGCGGCAATCGCCTCTTCAACCGCGTACTGGATCAGCGGCTTGTCGACGATCGGCAGCATTTCCTTCGGACTTGCTTTGGTTGCCGGCAGGAATCGTGTCCCGAGGCCCGCTACGGGAAACACGGCTTTGGTCACTTTCAGCATGGTAGGTATTCCCACATCGGTTAGAAATTAGTGTGCTCGCGGGCCTGGCGGCCACTCGATGTCGCTGAAATGGCTAACAAAAAAAATCAATCCATTTCATTTGCTATTTTTTCCGCTTCGCCTAAATAAATCGATTTATTTTTCGAGATTGCGGATCACCGGGCGATTCAGAAAAATTTACGTATTCAAAACGGATTATTTTTCGAAAACTCCGAAAAATTTACTTTTCCGCGCTCCGGCGTGCCGGGCGATCCGGCCCCGGAACGGCGCCGGGCGCGGTGAACGGCGTTGACCGTTCAGGTTCTACTCACTCATTCTCGTCGAGTTGCGGCAGCTTGCCCGGATTGATGCGAAAGCGGCGAATCGGTTCGTTGCGCAGCGCCTCCCGGTACGCGGAGGCGGCGACGAGGATCAGCAGCACGGCAATGCCGGCGAGTAAATGCAGGTTCATGACTTCACCCCCAGGTCAGAGAATCCGTCATTTAAATTAGCACGAAAAAATCGGCAAATAATTCGCCGTAGCAAATGCTTATGGGCAATTACAATTCGTCACAAAATCGCCATTTGATTTCCATCTGATGTCATTTGATACGCAATTTTTTATCGATTTTTTGCCTCCGCGGTGCACTAGCATGTGATGCATCGCGGGCGCGTACGGTGCGTCCGGGAATAAGCTTTTTCCTTCTTCAGAATAAGGACCGCGTATGAGCGACCCTGCACTGGATGCCGCCGGCTCATCCCTGCCCCTCTCCCCATCACAGCCGGCCGCCACGCTGCGCGCCCGCAGCGATGCGCGCGCCGACAGCGCCGGCAAGGAACATGTGATCGACGCAATGCGGGGCTTTGCCGCGCTTCTGGTCGCGTATTTCCATTGCCGCCAGGTCGAATGGGTCGGTATGCAGGCGTTTCACCAGAGCGTCGGCCATTCATTCAATCTGAGTACGATTGCAGCTTATCTGACGTTTCCGATTGCGTGGGGCTCGGCCGGTGTGCCGATTTTCTTCGTGATCAGCGGTTACTGCATTCATCGCGGCGGCGCACTGCGCCTCGCAAAAAATCCCGCCTACCGGCTCGACGCGGCCAATTTCTGGGTGCGCCGTTTCGCGCGGATTTATCCGGTGCTGCTTGCTGCCTTGGTACTGACGCTCGCACTCGACTGGGTCAGCTTGCAGTTGCCGCCGGTCAGTCACAAGATTCGCGAGATCGGTCTGCAGGCGTTTCTGGTCAACCTGTTTTCATTGCAAGGCGTGGCCGGCAAGACCTATGGATCGAACGGCGCGCTCTGGACACTGTCGCTCGAAGTACAGTTCTATGCGATCTACCCGATGCTATTCGCGCTGCGCCGGCGTTTGGGCATGACCTCGGTGCTGGCGATTGTCGCGGTGATTAACGGGGTGTCCGCTTATGTGCTCGAGCGTCACGATATCCAGTTCTTCACGTCGTACTGGTTCTCCTGGATGCTTGGCGCGTGGATTGCCGATGCGAAAGCCCGCACGGCGCCCGATGTACGTTCGTCCGGCTGGCTTTATGTGCTGGCTGTTGCGTTCATTGCGCTTGGCTGTGTGGCGTTTCACTTCGGCCAATACGGCGCGTTCCAGTTCTGGGCGCTCGGTTTCGCGTTCTACCTGTATAAGGCGCTGGAACGCCCACAGAGCGCCAGCGCCGATTCGGCCGGCATGCGTCTCCTGTCGCGCTTCGGCGATTTCAGCTTCTCGCTGTATCTGATTCATCTGCCGATCTTCGTGCTGCTGTCGTCGATCCTGTTCCGCTCGTCGCTGCAAATGTCGATCTGGCCGTCGTTTGGATACATGCTGGTCGCCGCGCCGGTGGCTTACCTGTTCTACCGGCTGGTTGAATTGCCGGCGATGAGGTGGTCGGCAAGCTTCAAGCCGCGATGAAAAGGATGTGTTGTGCTTTTTACTTGGGGGTGGTCGTCAATGTTTGGCGGGAAGATCAACGGCTTGCAAGATGCACCGTCATCGATAAGCCCTCCCGGCGTCACTTTTGCGAGGCCGAAGGGATCTCTGGGCTGAACCGGATTCCCGCCCGTCATCGAACGGTCTATCACCGTCCAGGAATCCTGGCGCTACCAGAAACCGGCACGCCTGCCCTTCCATATGCGCAATGAGCCGGCCAGCTTTCCGTAGATTAAGCTCTCCGGACGATGGATCGAGACCGCCGGCTTTGAGCCTGGACAGCGCGTGCGTATCACCGTCGAGTACCGGCGGCTCGTCACTACGCCGCTTTAAAACGAGAAGGGCCGCAAACGCGGCCCATCTGTAGTCCCAACGTGCGGACTGATGGTTAGACACTCAACCCATCAGTTGCCCTCAATCCAGATTCTGCAGTCCGTGTAATGATCTTCTATCGTCCCAAGCGCTGCATCACGATCACTATCCTTGGACATATCGAAACTGGTGTTGAATTTCGTAATCGCATATTGATGTGTATTGATACCCTCCAAATCTACCCCTCCGTTCACCCATAGCTCTGCGTCCAAGATTTTGGATTTGATGTCAAGGAATCCCTCCACTCCGCCCCTGGTCCGTGCAAAAAAAATATTCATGGCTTCCTCGGTAACAATTCGCGCCCGCATTGAACTTACATTGCCGTCAGCATGGTGATGAGACATCCTGCGTCAAAACGGCGCCTCACCACTACCTCGCTTTCCGTCTCGCCAAACGTGGATATGCGGGCACATCCCATCATGACTATGGCTCACATCGATATCTAGACCCGGCTTCCCATCTGGGCCATAAAATCTACTATCCCCCGTTATCGGATTTACATACCAAGTACCCGGAAGTCCATTGTATGGTCGTCCTCGTTCCGTGCCGCGCGGATCGTTAAACTGAACCGGGTTCCCATTGACATAAGCATACGCATTCGTCTGCCCACTCGCGTAGCCGATCGGGTCCTCACTGATGAACCTGCCCGTTGCGGGGTGGTAATACCGGTTCCGATAGTAATACAGCCCCGTCCCGTCATTCTCCCGCCCGGTGTACTGCTGCGGGTTCGCATCCGCTGCGCCACTCAGCGTCGTCTGTCCGTAAGGCTCATAGCGGTACTGCGTGACGATGTTCTGCCCCGCATCGGTCAGCGCGATCACGTTGTTGTTCGCGTCGCGCAGCACGTAGCGGTCGGTTGCCGGATCATCACCATTGCGCCGCATCAGCAATTCGTCCGGCGCACCCCCGACGAACAGCGGGAACTGCTGTAGCCGGTGCGACCAGTCGTCGTCCGTGTTCGCAAGCGCCAGATCGTCGCCCACGTTCAGGTAGTCCGTTGTGCGGCTGCCGTTCGCGATCATCCGCTTGCGGCGCCCCAGCACGTCGTACTGGTACTGGATGCTGCTGCCGTCCGCGCTGTCGATCTGACTGAACTCGCCAGTCACGCCCCAGCCGTAGCGATTCACACCGTCGCCGGTGAGGCTGCCGTTCGCGTCATAGGTGAACGTCTTTCCCGCCCAGCGCGTGAGCTGGTTCGCGCCGTTGTACTGCGCGTCAGCGACCGGTTGCGGCAGTGTTGTCTTCGCGAGCGAGCCGCCCATCCCGGTCCGGCGGCCGGCCGCATCATAGGTGTACGTCAGTGTGCCAATCGTTGTGCCGTCGCTCCTGCCGTATGTGATCCCGGTCAGCTGGCTGGCGGCGTCCCACGTGTAGCCAATCGCAATGCCGTTGCCCAGCGTCGCCTTCGACCGGCGGCCCAGGGCGTCGTAGGCAAAGGTAAAGGTCTTCGGCGCTTCATCGTTCAGGGTGTACTGTGCCTGCGTGATCCGGTGTTCCGCGTCGCGCATGTACTCCACTGTCGCGTCGTTCAGCACCACACGCGTCAGGTCGCGGCTGTCCGGGGCATATCCATACTGCTGTGTCTGGTGCCCCGGCAGATTGGGAAACTCCTGCACGCTCGCCACCTTGCCACTGACCGGATCGCGTTTAACCATCAGCACCGCAGCGTTGTCCGTGAAGTACGGATCTTTCCAGGCACTCTGCGACGTGATCTGGAATTTCCCGGTCACCGTGTCCCAGCCGTAGCTCTGGGTGCGCATCGGCCGGTCCCCGCCGAGCGGCGTCAACGCCCTGCGCGCGAGGCGGCCCGCCGCGTCATACGTGTATCTGCTGACCTGCCCCTTGCGGTCGGTCACGCTGGCCAGTTGCCCCGCACTGGTCCACGTGTACGTCTCACTGCGGCCCAGCGGGTCGGTTTTACTCACCGGACGGCCGATGGCGTTATAGGTGTAGCGCGTGGTCACACCCTTCGGGTCGCTCTGGCTGAGCAGGTGCCCGTTGCGGTCCCAGGTGAAGCGGGTCACGCCGTTCAGTGCATCGGTGATATCGGTCGTGCGGTCCAGCGCGTCGAGGGTGCGCTTCGTCCTGTTGCCCAGCGGGTCCTGCACCGCCGTCACACGGCCTGCCGCATCCGTCGTGTACTGCGTGGTGCGGTTCAGCGGATCGGTGACAGCCGTCAGGTCGCCGCCGGTATAGGTGTAACGTGTGACGCCTTTCAAGGCATCGGTCACCGTCAGGACGCGACCCTGCGCGTCGACCGTGAAAGTCGTGCGGTTGCCCAAGCGGTCGGTGACCGTCAGCAGATTGCCCTTCGCGTCGTACGTGTAGACGGTAGCGACGCCCCGCTGCGGATCGCCCGCCTCCGCGTCCGTCAGGACCTGGCTGTAGCTGTCATGGGTGCGCGTGTGCAGCGTGCCGTACTGATCGGCCTCACTGATGCGATTGCCGTTCGTGTCGTAGCCATAGGCGTACTGGCGATCGCCTGCCGTCAGGTTCGTCACCCGGCCCGTCGCGTCGTACGTGAAGGTCTGCACCTGCTGCGTGGCGTCGCCCAGCGGATACGTGTTGCGCACCACCCGTCCGTTCGCGTCAAACTCCACGCGGCGGATGCTGCCGCGCCGGTCGGTTACGTCGGTCTGCGTGGCCTTGCCGCCGCCCAGCGTGTAGGCGAACGCAAAGGTACTGCCGTCCGCGAGTTTCTGGGCAATGACCCGATCGTTGCCGTCATAGGTGCTGGCGACCTGGAGGTTGCCCTCGGGGTCGGTGATGACTGCAAGGCGTGAGTTGCTGTCCCAGCCGTATTTCCAGATGCCGCCGGCTGCGTCGCTCACCTGAACCAGACGGTCCGCGCTGTCGTACGTGTAGCTCACCTGGCGGCCCAGTGGGTCGGTCACGCGCGAAATGAGCGACGTGCCGCGCGCCCCCACGATCGACGTGAACGTCAGCGTGCGGCCATTGGGGCCGCTCACGCTGGTGATCGCGCCCGTACTGCTGTCGCGGGCGATCACGATCGCATTCCCGTTGCGGTCCTCGAGACGGCTCAGGCGGTACACGCCGCCGATCGACGTGAAGCGCTGGATGCGGCCATCGCGCAGCGTCAGCGTCAGGCCGGTCGTGCCGGCCGCATCGATGCGGGCGCGGTAATACTCGCCGGGACTGGTCAGATCGTCCCAGCCCTTGCCGCTGCTGCCCGCGCGCGGCGTGAACGGCACGCGGATGCCGGTGGCCTGGCGAAGTTCGAGGCGCTGGCGGTCCGTGCTCATCGCCAGGATCGTGTCGAAGTTCAGGCCGCCGCCGACGCCGAACGCGCCCACCAGCGGCCGGCCGCTGCTGTCGTAGGCGCCGCTGCGGTAGGTGCGGGCAAGATCCAGCGGCAGCGTGTCGGCCAGTGCCAGATCGTGGCGAAAGAAATAGAACTGGCCGGTGTACAGGTTGACGGGCTCACCGCCCGACGTGCTGCTGCCGCACCCGGCAGTGGCGTCGGCCGCGCAGTTGTCCGGGTCGTCCGGCATGCTGCCCTCGGGCGAAACCGGTTCGGTCGTGTCGGTGGCCGACGGACCGCTACAGTAGCTCGCGATCACCGACGGATCGCCACAGACGTAGCCGCCCATGCCGCCGAAGTCAGCGGCCGCGGCCTTGAGCGGGCACATCGGATCGGCAGGGTACGCGCCGGAAGCGGCGTAGCGGCTGGGGCACTCGACCGCCTGCGCGTGCGGCGTGACAAACCACGACAGCAGCACGAAGAAGAACAGCACGAACGGGCGCAGGAGGACCCGACGCGCCGTGAGGGCATCGATAGTGTGCATAAGGATCTGGGAGAGGCGGGGAAGGAACCCGAAGGAATCAGGCGCCGCGAACCTGACGCGCGCTGAGCTGGGTCGGGATTGACGACAATGCCCGATTACCTGCATCCGCAACTGGCGGAGAACCCGTGCCGCTCACCGGCACCGCAGAAGCCACCCCACCCTGCCGCCGGATTGCCGTGATGTTGCCCGCCGCATCGTAGTCGTAATACGCGGTGGCGCCAGACACGCTGACCGACGTCAACCGGCCCAATGCGTCGTAGCCGTAGGTGATGTCGTCGGCATGACAGAGAAAAGGCAGCAGCGCCGTGCCAGCAACCAGTGCCGTGGCAACCACGCCTCGGACGGTTGCCACGGACGTCTTGGGATGACACTCAATAGGAATACTCACCGCATCTCCTCGCGATCGTTACGTTCTGGAAACTGATCGCAAAACAGTACGGCACCGACCCCTATTAAAGAATCAGCCAGTTCAGTTTGATTTGTAGGAATACACCGCGCCTAATTCGGAGCGCCCACTCCTGCAATGAGCTAATAACGCAAAAGCCCTCAGCCCTTCACCACGCGCTTCAGAATCCGCGCGACACCGTCCACATAGGTTGCCGTCCCAAACCGGCTCAGCGCTGCCTGATACCCATTCCTGACCAGCTTCTCGCGCAGTTCGTCGTTCGAGCGCAACTCAGCCAACGTATCGGCGAGACCATGTGCATCGCCGGGCGTGCAGAGCACACCGTTCTCATAGTCGTCGATGATCTCCAGCACGCCGCCCGCGCGTGCCGCCACCACCGGCCGCCGCGCCAGCATCCCCTCGACAATCACGCGGCCGAACGGCTCCGGCGTGATCGACGTGTGGACAACCGCATCGACCGCGCACATGCAAGCGGGGATATCGTGCTGGAAGCCGAGAAAATGCACCCGGTCGGCCAGATCATGCGCGGCGACAAACGCGTGCAGTTCGATCTCGTACGCGTCCTCGCCGAACAGCGGCGCCCCCACCAGCACCGCATGCATCTGCGGATTGAGGACCATGGCTTCGAGCAGTACATGCTGCCCTTTCCAGCGCGCGAGGCGGCTGAACGAGCCGACCAGAAAGCCGTCCTGCGGCAAGCCCAGGCGTCTGCGCAGCGTCGCCTGCGGCACCGTGCTCAATGCGTCGAACGGCGCCGCGGAAATCCCGTTGAACACCACGTCGACCCGTTTTTTGTCGAAATGCGTGAGTTCCGTAAAGGCCCGAGCGGAGGCTGCCGAATTGGCGATCACGTGCGTGAGGCCAAGCCGCGCGCACCACTTGATGATCGCCAGTTGCTTGCGGCCGAAGTGTTCCGGACTGACGATATCGCGCAGATGCCACACCACCGGCCGCCGTGCGAGCTTGCCAGCAAGCGCGCCGATCACCATCGCGCGCTGCGTGTTGGCGTAGATCACCTCGGCGTCGCGCGCACGTTTCGCCGTGGCGCGCACGAGCGATATCAACCCCTTGAGCGCCTGCCCCTTCGGCAGCGATCCACCCTGCTTGCGAACGTGGCGCAGCGCACCCGCGTCCAGCACGTTGACGCTCGCGCCGGCCTTCGCGAGAGCCGTATGGAACGGGCCGTCGTCGAACAGGACGACTTCCATACGGGTACGCAATGCCTTGACGATCTCCAGCAACGACAACTCGGCACCCCCGAGGACACCGCTCTGATCGACCGCCAGAATACGCGGCGCGCCGGCAGCGGCATCGGCTTTGTAGGGAACGTACGGCGGCAGCGTTGCCGAGCGCAGTGCGGGCACCGCATCCCGCACGTGGTTGAAGAAGCGTTCGCGGAAATGGGCGGCGGAGAACTGCTCCGCGTTCGCGCGGCAGTCCAGCGGCGAAAACCGCTTCACGTGGTCGTCAAAACGTGCGACCGCCGCGATGATCGAGTCGACGCTCTGTTCGTCGAAAAACATGCCGGTAGGCCGCGCCTCGGACAGATCGCGCACGGTTTCCAGCGCCCCGCCCTTGCCGTAGGCAATCACCGGCGTGCCGCAAGCCTGCGCCTCGACCACCGAGATGCCGAAGTCCTCTTCGGCTGCAAACACGAAGGCCTTGGCGCGGCTCATATGGTCCTTCAGCACCTTGAACGGCTGATAGCCCATGATCTCGACATTGGGACCCGCCTTCGCGCGGATCTTCTGCATGTCGGGGCCGTCGCCGATCACCACCAGCTTGCGCTCCGGCATCCGCGCGAATGCTTCGACAATCAGGTCGATCTTCTTGTACGGCACCATGCGCGAGGCCGTCAGATAAAAATCGTCCTTATCCGTGCACAGCGAAAAGGCCTCGACGTCGACAGGCGGAAAGATCACTTTCGAATCGCGCTGATAGACCTTCCTGATGCGGCGCGCGATGAACTCCGAGTTCGCCACGAAGCCATCCACCGAATTCGACGTGCGGATATCCCAGTTACGAATGTAGTGCAGAATCAGGCGCGCGAGTGCCGACTTCGGTCCGCCGGTCAGCTTCGACTGCTGCAGATACTGGTGCTGCAGATCCCACGCATAGCGGATCGGCGAATGCACGTAGCTGATATGCACCTGGTCGGGACCGGTGAGAATCCCTTTCGCTACCGCGTGGCTGCTCGAGATCACCACGTCGTAAGCCGATACGTCGAGCTGCTCGATCGCAAGCGGCATCAGCGGCAGATAGGCGCGGTACTTGGTCCGCGCGCGCGGCAGTTTCTGGATGAACGAGGTCGTCACCGATTTGCCGCGCAGGAAGCTGCGATCGTCAAGAAAATCGACGAGGCTGAACAGGTCCGCATCCGGAAAGCACGCGACGATCTGCTCGAGCACCTTCTCCGCGCCCGCATAGGTAACGAGCCAGTCGTGCACGATCGCGACACGCACCGTCTTGTCGCTGCGCAACGCGGTGTGGCGCGGCGGCGTTTGAACGCCGGGAACGGTGGTGAGTTCGGCCAGTGCGCTGCGCGTCGTGGGTCGCAGCACGGCTTCTTCAAGGACTTCGTGGTTCATGCGCTTTTCCTCGGATTCAGTCGCAACAGCAGTGAACGCGCAAGATCGCGCAAAGCGGGAGTCATCGTGATGGACCAGGCGACGTTCGCACCGACCATCAATACGCCGGCAACGATCGCCAAAGCGAGACTTGGCAGGAAGCTGGCAAGCCACAGGCTGGCCAGCAGAAAAGCGAGGTGGGCAAGCATGTCGAGCGCGATCTGGCGCGCGCGAATCGCCGACAGGCGCAGCAGCACGACATAGTCGAACAGAGCCCGGCCAGCCACGGCCACTGCCGCGCCGGTCAAACCGAAGTGGGTGATGCCGAGCCACAAAGCCCCTGCAAACAAGGGCAATTCGAACAGGCCGACCCGCGCGGCGGTGGCCGGATTGACTTGCGACTGGATCAGAATCCGCGTCACGTTCGCCTGCCCGACGAGCCACACGGCGACGATCATGATGCGGCCCACCGGCGCGGCCACGGTGGCGATCTCATTGCCGACCCACAGATGCAAAAACGGCTCGAGCACGAGCATCGCGACCAGCGCGACAGGGGTGAACACGCCATTGAGAAATTCGAGCGACTGCTGCGTGATGGTGTCGGCATCCGCGCGGGCCACGGCGGACAGGCGCGGAAACAAGGTGCGCACCAGCGCGGTCGGCACGATATTCAAACGCGTCACGAGGTTTTGCGGCACCGTGTAATACGTAACGAAGCGCGCGCCGAGACTCGTGCCGAGCATCACGCGGTCGAGCGATTCCGCGATCATGTTGGTGACGCTCGCAATCAGCATCCAGCCGCCGAAGTTGAAGAGCCCCTTGGCCACGCCGAGTTGCGGCGCAAGAACGCTGCGAATCTCCAGCACCTTCAAGGCCGAACGGCCCAGCAGAATCGCCGCGAGAATTCGCGCGAATACGGCGGCGGCGAGCACGTTTTGCAGCGTCGCGCCCAGCCACAGCGCGGCGCCGAGCGGCAGCAACTGGAACAGAAAGGTGCCGATGGTCTGATTGGTGTTGTAGACACCGAAGCGTTCCGCGCCGTTGATCGCACCGGCGAACACCCACGACACATTGGCAATCGGAATCGCCACCGCGAGCCACGGCAGCGCCATATAAACCTCGTGCTGCAACTCCGGCGACACCTTGGTGAAGTACGCGGTGTACAGAAACGCGCCGAAATAGATGATCAGACCGCCGATCACGCCGGTCGCGAGATTGAGCCACGTCGCGCTCCAGAACACGCGCGCGCTCTCGCCCTTGTCCCCCGAGGCACGCGCCTTCGAGATGTGATTCTGCGCGGCCATGCTCATGCCGAGATCGAGAATCCCGAAGTAGCCGATCAAGGTCCACACGAGACTGATCACGCCGTAGCGCTCGACGCCGAGCAGCTTGATATACGACGGCACGGTCACGAGCGAGACGAAAGTCGGCAGTACCAGACCGAAAAAATTGATCGCTACGTTCTTGAGAATGCCTTTGTCCATCGGATGCCTTGGGTTAATTCAGTTGCCTGATGATTGATTCGGAAGCCTTCGCGCCGCGAGCGGCGCCTGACTCGCAGCAGGTCACCTCGCGTCAAGGCTTCCAGCGATACATCATCACTTTCCCGCGTGCGTCTTCCTCGACGAACACGAGATACTCACCGTTGCTGCGTTTCGCGGCGCTGATGCCGTTTGGCACGTCGACCCAGCCCGACGCGCTGCCGACTTCCGGGCCCGGACGGATGACACCGATTTCCTTGCCGCTGTCCTTGTCCCACACGTGCACCGCGCCGACCGGCTCGACGCCGAAGATGTATTGCCCCTCGACCGTGAGGCCGATGATCGTGGCGATGGGTTTGGTCTGCGTGGTCCAAGGCAGCGTGATCGAATAGCGCTGCACCGGATTGCCGCTCGACCATTTGTCGTAGCGCACCAGCACGCGCCCCACCTCTTTCCAGAAGCCGCGATCGAACGGCGTATCGGGCGTATAACCGCTCAGGTACATCGTGTCGGTGTCGGGGTCGTAAATCGCCCGGTGCAGTTCGGTGAACGGTTGCGGCACCGGGTAATGCGTGAGATTCGAATACGAGTAAACAGGGTTGCCCTGCGCATCGAGGCCACCGAAACGGAAGCGGTAAATACCCCGGTTATCGCGAGCGCGCCAGATATCCCCCGCGCTATCGACCCACCAGCCCCAGCCGCCCGCGAGCTTCGTGCCGCTCGTGTTGAGGGTGAATTCGTCGGTGTTGAACCTGCCGTCGCCGTTCACATCGCGCCAGATCCAGTCGCCGCCCGGCGGGGCATTCGGCACCTTGGCAACGGCTCGGTCACGCCCGGCAATGAAGCCCGAAGGAATCGCCACTTCACCATCGCGCTGCGGATCGAAGCGATAGATTTTCAGGTGATCCGCGTACATGTCGGTCAGGTACAGAAACGTGTGACCCTTGAGCTTGCGGGCGATCGGCAGGCCGGGATACTGGTCGGTGTGAAAGACCGGGTCGTCGGGATACTTGAAGCGGTTCGACAGGAACCCCACGTATTTCCAGTCCTGACCGGCAGGCTTCGAGAGATCGAGTTCGAAGCGCTTGTTGCCGGTATAGACGCTATCCGGACGTGACGGATCGATCCATGCGCCGTCGACGAATAACAAGCCCTGCACCTGCCAGTTCTGCTTGCCGTCCGGCGCGTAGCTTTCGAGCGTGGCGCCGAGGCCCGCGCCGATCGGCGCGTAACGCGGACCGATGCCGTTGGTCGACACATAAACATTGCCGCGCGCATCCACGCCCACGCCCGTCAACCCGTTGAAGCGCTGCGGTCCTGGGCGGCCCGCTACACCGCTGAAAATGCCACCGCGCTCGCCCAGCGAACCCGACTCCGCGTAGCGGCCATTGCTCTTGCTGAAGAACAGCACCTGCTGACGCGGACCGTTGTCGGCAATGAGAATGCGGCCTTGCGCATCGACGGCGATATCGACCGCGACCGTATCGGTGGGCAACGTGAAGGTTTCGTCAAGGCGCTTGCCTGATGCCGTGTAATGCTCCACATGTGGCGCGCGGTCGTTGCGCGTGCCGCTCAACACCCACAGCGTGCCGTCGGGGGCAAGCGTCATGCGGCCCGGTTCGTGCACGCTCCAGTTTGCCTTCTGCTGCATTGATTCTGCGTCATACACCTCGATACGGTCGCGTGCGGTGTTCGCCGCGTACAGCGTGGTGTCGTTCGCTGCCAGACCGCCAATTTCCGCGCTCGTGCCCGTCGGCACTTCGTTCATCATCAAGAATCCGGCGGCCAGTTGCGCATGTGGGTCTGCGTTGTTCGCGGCCGGCTGGAACGGCGCGGCGCGCTTCGGATCGGCGATCTGCCGACGCGAAATGCCGAACCATTGCTTGCCCTTCTCCGGCCATACGCCTTGCTCGACCAGATGCCCCTTCTCATTGCCGACCGCGATGGCCACGAACGCGTACTTGCGATTCACCGCGATCGCGTTGCCGCCGCCATTGCCCCAACCGTGCGTGCCACCCGCAAAACCGAGCATCTTGCCGTTCTGATAGATGCTCGCTTCAGCGCCGCTTTCGTCCCATGGTGCGTTCGTATAGACCTTACCGTCGGGGGTGACCGCAATCGCGGTGATGTTGATCTGGGTCCACGTGCCGTCGCCAAAACCGAAGGTATTGCCGATCCAGGAATTTTTCGCGTTCAACACGGTTTCAGCGGATGCCGTGAAGCTGACCGACGCGGCCGTCATGCCGACCGCATAGGCCAATACAGCAATCCAGGTTTTGAACGTGAAACGGGCCAAAAGTAATTCCTCCAATCCGGGCCGTGCCGCGATCGGGCACCGAGCCCGCGCAGATGCGAAATGCCAAGAAGTGACAGCAGAGACCGCTAGAAGCGACGTACGAGCGACGTGAGAACGTGAGACGGATCACACGGCTCACATTACGCGGAAAAAACGCCGCAACGAAAATCGAAAATAATTCAAAAATATTCGCCGCTTTAAGCGTCGCGAAAGAAAATTATTTAAAAATCGATTAAACGAAAATACTCGCGGGCGCTTGCGCCCGGCTCTGCCTTCGCGACCATCCTTACCGATGCGGCGGGATTTCCCCTGCACTTCTTACGCTTTACGACAGCCATAAGACACAAGCACGGAAATCAATTTCAAATGGCTAACGAAACACCCTGTTTCAATCTGATTCATTTATCCATTTCATTCCCGTTTTTTCATCAATTTCTTTTGCCTAAAATCGATTGCACTACCGATGCGACGCGCAGCGAGCGCGATCCTTCACCCGGTTCATCCGCTTCACTCCATGGACGGTTCATGACTGCTAGCGCACTGCCCTTAGCGCCTTCTCACTCACGCCGCATCGTGCAACTCGACGGGTTGCGCGCGATTGCCGTACTGGCCGTGTTCGCCCAGCACGCGCTGAAAGCACCGCTGTGGATGGGCGTCGATCTGTTTTTCGTGTTGAGCGGCTTTCTGATTACCGGCATCCTGCTCGAACGCAAGGCGCGTCAACAGTCGTATTTCGGCTACTTCTATGCGCGCCGGGCGCGGCGCATCCTGCCGCCTTATCTGCTGCTGATGGTGGTGTCGTCGATTCTGTTCGGCTTCGGCTGGGCGCAGTACTGGCAGTGGTACGCATTCTTCGCGACCAATATCGGCGATGCGCTCAACCAGAGCGGCCACGACAGCCTGAATGTGCTGTGGTCGCTGGCCGTCGAAGAGCAGTTCTATATTTTCTGGCCGTTTGTGATTCTGCTGCTGCCCGAGCGTGTGCTCGGCTATGTGGCGGCCGCTTTGATCGTGCTGGTGCCGGTGCTGCGCGCGGTTGCCACGCCCTGGTTCGATTCGTTCTGGCCGATCTATTACCTGACGCCGTTCCGCATGGACCTGCTGGCGGCCGGCGCGCTGCTCGCGGTTGCCGTACGGCGCGATCGCGATGCCCTCGAACCGTTCAAGGGCCTGGCCGTGCTCGGCTTTTTCGCCGCGCTGGCTGTGCTCGCATGGCTGCACCTGCATTACCCGCGTTTTCGCGCGGCCAACACGCCGCTGTCGAATGCCGGGCTCTACAGCGTCTCGCTAGTGCTGTGCACTTCCGTCGTGGTCATCGCCCTGCAAAGCAAGGGCATCGTCAAGCGGCTGCTGTGCAACCCCGTGCTGGTCTATGTCGGCACCATCAGCTACACGATCTATCTGATTCACCTGAGCGTGCTGTACACGCTTTGGCCGCTGCATCTGAACCGTTACGTGACCGCGGCGGTAGCGCTTGCGATCACCCTCGCCTACGCCAGCATCACATGGTTCGCGTTCGAGAAGCGGTTGATTTTCGGTGCGGCCGGCAGAGGTGCGGCCGGCAGAGGCACGGCCGCCAAAGGTGCGGCCGGCAAAGACCATGCGAGCGCCGGCAGCATGACGGGAGGCGCGTCGCAAGCGCCGCAAAGCCGCGCATGAGACGCCGTGCGTGGCTCGCCGCGAGCGTGTCGGGCGTTGCGTGGGTGGTCGCTTCAATGGCTGCGCTGAATGCGCACGCCGGCGGTCCGGCAACCCAGGTGCTGGTGGACGCCTACGGCGATTCGACCACGCTCGGCATTACATGCAGCGACGGCCGCTGCGGCCCGCAGGCGCAGAACGCCGTGTCGTATCTGCAGGACGACTTGCAGGCGAAGCACGGCGACCGGGTGCGCGTCACGAACTACGGGGTGGGCGGCACCACGGCCACCCAGTTGCGCGACGGCACCGGCAACCGTCGGGCCGGTCCGGGCGCGGGCTTGCCATGGCAGGAACGGCTTGCCGCGTCATCCGCGCAGATCGTGCTGATCAACTACGGCATCAACGAAGTGATGCAGAACCAGACGCCCGAGCAGTTCTATGCGGCCGAAACGACGCTCGTGAAAAGCGCCCGTGCGCTCGGCAAGGAGCCGGTTCTGCAGACCTCGAACCCGATGCCCGACAACCGCCTCAACGCGCGGCTCGCCGCAATGGTTGCGATGACGCGTCGCGTGGCCGCCGAACAGCAGGTGCCGCTCGTCGATCAATTCGCCTACATCAGCAGTCTGCCGGACTGGAAGACGCTGATGTCCGACGGCGCGCATCCGAAGCCGGACTTGTACCGGCTCAAGGCTGAACAGGATTTTCAGGTCGTCGATCCGCTGGTGCGGCGACTGCTGGGCGGCACGCTCTGAAGCTCTTTTTTCCAGTGCGCTTCTTTTTTCTTTTACCAATATCGAAGGCAAGCTATGAGCCAACCACGCAAAGCGATCATCACCGGCGTATCCGGACAGGACGGCGCCTATCTGACCAAACTGCTGCTCGACAAGGGCTACCACGTGACCGGCACCTACCGGCGCACGAGTTCGGTCAACTTCTGGCGCATTCGTGAGCTCGGCGTGCTCGATCATCCGAATCTGCGTCTGGTCGAACACGATCTGACCGATCTCGGCTCCACGCTGCGCCTGCTCGAAGGCGCGCAGGCCGACGAGTTGTACAACCTCGCGGCGCAGAGCTTCGTGGGCGTCTCGTTCGACCAGCCCGTGACGACCGCCGAAGTGACCGGCATCGGCGCGCTGAATCTGCTCGAAGGTATCCGTATCCTGAATCCGAAGACGCGTTTTTATCAGGCCTCCACTTCGGAAATGTTCGGTCTCGTGCAAGCGGTGCCGCAGCGCGAGGACACGCCCTTCTACCCGCGCAGCCCGTACGGCGTGGCCAAGCTGTTCGCGCACTGGTCGACCATCAATTATCGCGAGTCGTACAACCTGTTCGCCAGCAGCGGGATTCTGTTCAATCACGAATCGCCGCTGCGTGGCCGCGAATTCGTGACCCGCAAGATCACCGACACGGTCGCGAAGATCAAGCTCGGCAAGCAGGACACGCTGGAACTCGGCAATCTGAGCGCCAAGCGCGACTGGGGCTTCGCGCTCGAATACGTGGAAGGCATGTGGCGCATGCTGCAAGCCGATGAACCCGACACCTTCGTGCTCGCCACCGGCCGCACCGAGACGGTACGGGACTTCGTGCGCATGGCGTTCGCCGCCGCGGGCTATCAGCTCGAATGGTCGGGTAAGGAAGAGCGCGAAACCGGCATCGACGTCGCCACGGGTAAGACGCTGGTGCGCGTGAATCCGAAGTTCTACCGCCCGGCGGAAGTGGATCTGCTGATCGGCTGCGCGGACAAGGCGCGCGAGAAGCTCGGCTGGAAGCCGGAAACCACGCTCGAACAGCTATGCCACATGATGGTTCACGCGGACCTCGGCCGCAACGAGCATCACGAGACGTTCTGACCTGGTGTGATTGAGGATGGAGGATGGTCGCCGGCGGCCTCCTCCGCGCCGGCGTGTTCGTCTTCATCGAGATCTCCTGACGTAGTCAAGCCTGATTGCAATGATTCAGGTCAATGCTATCGATACCTGGTAGTGCAAAAATAGTTGCTCCAGAGGCGTGCCATGTCTTTCCTCAAGACCTGGCACCTTCACCACTGCCAGATGGAGTGACAGATGTTCCCCGAATACCGCGACCTGATCTCCCGCCTCAAGACTGAAGACGCCCATTTTTCCCGCCTGTTCGAACGCCACAATGAGTTGGATCATCGCATTCACAACATGGCAACGAACGTCACGCCTGCCGACAGCGCCACCATCGAAGCCTTGAAGAAGGAAAAACTTCTGTTGAAAGATCAACTGTATGAGGTCTTGAGGAAAGCGGCCGAAGCTGCCTGAGCAAGCTTGCGCTCCACGCCTGAATCCAATCTTTCACAAGGAATCCCCAATCTTGGCATCCCAGCAGGACAAAACTCGCCCACGCGCCCCAGCGCCCCGACTCGTCAGTCGCGGCGACGTCGCCGTCGACATTCATGCCGCTGCTCGCGGCGACGCGCGAGGCGACTCGCATGGCGAGGCCGCTAGCGAAACCCCCGCCCACGCCAATCAAGCCGCGCGTAGTGTTGAACGCAGAGAGACCCGCCGTTCGGTGGAAACCGCAAATGCCTTTATCGTCAACGGCATGGAAAGCGTTCTTGCGGGGCAAACCGGATCCGGGCGCGAACCCGGCGGTGCAATGAGCGCCATCAAGACGCTGCTGGACGGCCTCTCCCCCGATGAAGCCCAGGCGCTGCGCATGCATTTGCTCGAAGGCAATCCCGCCACCTGGCATGCCGGCGCCGTCCGTCATCCCGACGACGAGCTCTCCCCGGCGCTGCGTGAAGGTGGCTATCCGTACCGCAACCTGATGTCCCGCCGCGCGTACGAGAAGCAGAAATATCGCTTGCAAGTCGAGTTGCTCAAGTTGCAGGCGTGGGTTCGGGAAACCGGCCAGCGCGTCGTGATCCTGTTCGAAGGGCGCGACGCGGCCGGCAAAGGCGGCACGATCAAACGCTTCATGGAACATCTGAATCCACGAGGCGCCCGGGTCGTCGCGCTGGAAAAGCCGAGCGAATCGGAGCGCGGCCAATGGTACTTCCAGCGCTACGTCCAGCATCTGCCCACCGCGGGCGAGATCGTGCTGTTCGACCGTTCCTGGTACAACCGTGCCGGCGTGGAGCGGGTAATGGGTTTCTGTTCGCCGCACGAATATGGCGAGTTCATGCAACAGGCACCCGAATTCGAGCGGCATCTTGCACGCAGCGGAACGCATATCGTCAAATTCTGGTTCTCGGTGAGCCGTGAGGAACAACGCCGCCGTTTCAGGGAGCGGGAGGTGCATCCGCTCAAGCAATGGAAGCTGAGTCCGGTCGACCTCGCCTCGCTCGACAAATGGGACGAATACACGCAAGCCAAAGAAGCCATGTTCGCGCAGACCGATACGGCCGACGCGCCGTGGACCGTCGTCCGCTCCGATTGCAAGAAGCGCGCGCGGCTCAATGCGATGCGCTACGTGCTGCATAAGCTGCCATATGCGAATCGCGACATCGAGGCGCTCGGCCCGGTGGACCCACTGATCGTCGGGCGGGCAATGTAACGCTCACCAGCGCAGCGGCCGCCTCAATGGCGGCCGGACCTGCCCTCAATGCACCTCGCCCGCCGCAATCGCCTCGCTGTACACCGAGGCCACACGCTTCGCGATCACCGAGTTGTCGAAGTTCTCGCGTGCATAGCGACGGCAGGCGTCGGCGTCCGGCAGCTTCAGTGAACCGTTCAACGCGCCCGCCAGACCTGCCGCAATCGCTTTCGCGCCGGTCTCCGGCAAGACCAGGTTCGGCGACAAACCCGCCACCGCTTCCGGCAAGCCGCCTACCGGCGTTACCAGCACCGGCGTGCCGGAAGCCAGCGATTCGACGGTAATCAGCCCAAAGCCCTCCAGCGCCACGGTCGGCACCACGCTGATATTCGCCGCACGGTACAAGGCCGCCAGATGCTGATCGGGCACGAAGCCCAGCAACTTCACGTTGTTCTCGAGGCCCGCCTCGGTAATGCGCGCCTGCAGTTCACCTTCAAGCCGCCCCTTGCCTGCGATCAGCAGCAGCACATCGGGTTCCGTGCGCTTGAGCAGCTTCACCGCATCGATCAGGTCTTCGAGGCCCATGCGGCGCACCAGACGCCGCACGGCCAGCACGATCGGCCGGTCTTGCGGCAATTGCAGCTTCAGGCGCGCCTCGGCCGGCGTGAGCGGCGGATTGAACTGTTCGACGTCCACGCAACCCGGCACCACACGGACGCGCTCCGGCGCGATGCGATAGCGCGAAGTCAGAATCTTGCCGAATGCCTCCGACAGCACGATCAACCGCGACGAGCGCACATACACCGATTGTTCCAGATAGCGCTTGGCGCGCTGGCCGAGCGAATCGGCACCCTCCACATGGCTCTCGTCGGCCCATGGTCCCTGGAAATGCGAGACCTGCGGAATGCCGCGCGTCACGTCCAGGCCCGGGAACGTGTACAGCGCGAAGTGCGACGAGATCACGTCGGGACGCGAGACGCTGATTTCATGGCGCAGCGCGCGGCGTGCCGCCATCAGCCGCAGCGGCAGCGATTGCGCGGCGGACCCGAAACCGTTGATCGCGCCACCGGTATCCGCGGCGACTTTGGGCGAGCCCGCCACCACGCCGCGCACGGCGACGCCCGCGCCCGGCAACGCGCCGACCAGCGAGTAATACATGCGGTCAAGCCCGCCCGCGCGTTCGGGGAACCAGTGCATGCCGATCTGCAGCGATTTGATTGAACTCGTCGTCATGTTTATTGCCCCTGTGCGTTCTGAGAATTGTGATGAATGCTCTGCCCGGCGAGCGTATTCAGCGTCAGCGCGTCGTTCGCGGCCACCGCCGCGGCCTCCGTTTCGCGGCGCTTGCGGTCCTTCTGTTGCTCCGCCAATTGCCGGTACAGCGCGATGTATTGCGCGGCCATCCTCGCCCAGCCGAAACCGGTCGCCAGTTCATTGGCGGCGGCACCCATCGCCCGGCGGGTAGCGTCGTTTTCAGCGAGGCGCGCGACGGCGCCCGCCAACGCGTTGGGATCGTCCGGATCGTCGAGCACGATGCCGCATTCCGGCGTGATGATTTCGGCGCCGCCCGCCGTGCGCGCCGTGACCACCGGCAAGCCCGCGGCCATCGCCTCGAGCAGCGACAGGCTCATCGCCTCATAGCGCGACGGGAATACGAACGCGTCGACCGAATGCATCAGCACGGGCATCTCCTTGACCAGTCCAAGAAAATGCACGCGATGCGCAATGCCGAGCGCCTTCGCCTCCTCGGGATATGGACTGCCCGGCAGAAATCCGGCCACCGCGATCTGTACGTGCTCAGGCAGATGCTTGAGCGCCTGCAATACGGTGCCGAGGTTTTTGCGCGGCGTGCGCAAATCGCCCACGAATAGCAGCAGGAATGCGTCGGCGGGCAAGCCAAATTTCGCGCGGTCGCCGGTTGCGGTGGCAAAGCCTTGTGTATCGACGCCGTTGTAAATCACGTCGACCCGGTTATCCGGCGTCAACCCGATCGCGCGAATTTCATCGGCAACCTTTTGCGACACGGCGGTGATCACTTTCGAGCGTCGGTAAGCCCAGCGTTCGAGCCACGCGTTGCAGCGCGTATAAACCGACTGATACGCGGACCACACGCCTTTCGTGAGCCCGAACGGGTAATACTTGCTGCCGAACCAGCCGCTATGCACGAAATGCGAGGTGTTGACGTCGGCGGGCATCCACGTGATGAAGCCGTTCACGTGCAGCACGTCGTATTCGCGGCGATGCGCGCGCAGCCACATCGCGCTCTTGAACGCGAACACCTGCTGGCGCAACAGATTGGTGGGCCACCAGCGGCCGATTTTGATCGGTGCCCAGCGTACGTTCGGATGCGCGAGCAGATCTGGCGCGACGTGCGATGCCACCAGGGTGACCGCGATGTTCTCATCGAGGGCGGCGCGCGCAATCTCGTGGTTGACGCGCCCCTGGCCGTCGTTATGGCGCACGACGTGCGTGACAATGGCGACTCTCAATCAGTGCCTCCGTGGAGAAATAGCGTGCGTCTGCGGTTCATCTTCTCGTAGTGCACCGCAGAAAGGATCGAAAAAACACTCATGAAGAGCAGCAGGCCGCCGGTGCCGACCAGCGAATTGGTGAACACCAGCATCGCGAAGGTCGCGAGACTGAGGCTCAGGCAGGCCGAGACGAATTTGTCGTGGCGCAACTTGAACGAGGCGAGCACCGCGCGCACCACCAGCCAGACGATGCCGGACATGTAAAGCAAGGTGCCGGGCCAGCCGAGCACGAACGGGATATTCATCACGCCGCTGTCGAAATTGCCGTACTGCCCGAGCTGGCCGCCGTCGTTGGAGAGCTTGGTCGAGGTGCCGGTCGCGCCCATGCCCTCGCCCGACACATCGGTGAAGGCGGTCTTCGCGAAGTTCGCGTAGAACTCATTACGGGCGGCGTAGCTCTGGTCGTCGCTCAGATTGACGATGGTGCTCAGGCGCGCCTGCATGCGCTCGGCAACCGGGCCGACCGCCAGCAAGGGCACGCACAAGCCGGCCAGCAGCACCGCGCTCGCGACAATCCGCACGCGCACCTTGTTGTTCGACTTGACGAGTTGAATCAGCAGCGCGATCACCCAGCCGCCCCACGTCGAACGCACCAGACTCAACGCGAACGAGAAGAAACCGAGCGCCGCCGCGATCCAGCGCACCCGGTGCGTGGCCGCCATCACGAAGACCATCGCACCCATCATCGCGAACGCGAACGGTCCCGACGAGTTCATCGTGCTGAACACCCGCACGCCCATCGGCACGGCATCGCCTTGCGAGTTCATCTGCGAACCGAGCATCCACAGTGCATCCCACTGCGGCATGATGAAAAACTGGATCAGGCCGTAGCCGCCCATCACCAGCATGCCCCAGATAAAAGTATTGACGATGGTGTCGCGATACGTCGGGTACTGACGCGTGTGCGCCATGATGTGAAAGCCGATCAGGATCGGATAGAGCCAGTTCGCGAGGTCATAGGTAGCGGCGAGCGGCCCGCTCGACATCACGCCGATCATGAACGCGTAGGCAAGCCCCATCAGGATCAGCAGCACCGGCAGGCCGCGCCGTTGCGACAGCAGCTTGTAGTAGCGGAGCAAGGAGAACGCACTGATCATCGTCACCGCGAGCGGCGCGACCTGGATCAGGCTGGTCGGTGTGAACGAGCCTTTGGACCAGTCGGCGAGACGCCGCACTTCCGGACTCAGGAACCACAGCCACCACATGAAGCCGATGTAGCGCGCCGGGCTCTTGAAGTAGAGCCACAGGCCCGTCAGGATCGCGAGCACCGGAAAGCCGTAGGTGAGCGCCGTGCCTTGATGCGCGCCGATCAGCATCGCCGTGATCAGCCACAGCAAGGCCTCCGGCAGCCACTCCTTGCGAGCGCCGGACAGTGCCCGCGCGACGCTGTCGTCACCGGCTCGCGTAATTGTCGACATCGTTCAGAGGCCTCCGCGTGATTCGGGCGAAGGGCGCGGCGTCTGCCTCTCGCTGCCTGCCGCGACGCGTCCGCGCGACACCGCACGCGCCCGCAGCATTTCTTGGGTGACTTTCACGTGCTGCATCGCATAGCTCTGCGTGGTCAGATCGCGCGACAGCAAGCCGGCGGCGGCCGCCTGCGCCTGACGCAGCGCTTCCGTCGGCGCAGCGGCGAGCCGGTCCACCGCCTCACGCAACGCGGGCGGGTTGAACGGCGGGATATAGGCGGCCTCGCCCGCCGGAAAATAATCCTGCAATGCGCCGACGTTGGTGACCACCATCGGCTTGCCGACCGCCGCCGCTTCCAGCATCACCGTAATGCCCGAGGCGTGCGAATTCGGCCGCAGCGGCACGACGATCAGGTCAGCCCAGTCGTAGAGTTCATGCTGTTTCCTGATGCCCGAGAACAACGCGATTTCAACGTTCGGCGCACGCATTGAAGCGGGAATCCGTCGCCGTGTGGCGAGCTTCACCGTATAGCGCGCATCGTTGCCGAAGGCTTTGATGAGCGTATCCCAATCGCGGTCGCGATCGTTGCCGATCGCGGCGATGCGGATCGGCGTATGGGGCGTCCATTCGGTGGGTATCCTGACGGGAAAATCCTGCGTATTCAGGCCGTAAAAAAGCGTTTTCGCGTCGCGCTCGAAGTAGCGCTGGCACAGCTCCGCGTTTTCGCTGGCGAGCGTGGTCAACTGATCGGCGCGGTTGATCAGCTTGCGATACAGCCAGCTGCGCAAAATCCCATAGGAAGGCCATTTATCGAGCAGCCACACGCTTTGCGCCAGCAGCAGCGGCGAGGCCTCCGCGCCCGCCTTGCGGCCGCTAAGCAGCAGCATCAGCGCGGCGGCCAGCCATTCCTGCTCGGTATGCGTCCAGATCACGTCTGAGCGCAGCATCTCGGCACGGTTGCGCCACGTATGAATGAAATCGAAGCCGAGCGCGGCCTTTAGCGCACGGCGCAGCAAACGCACCGGCTTGCTCTCGCGCGCGTCCTGCGAATAGGTCAGCGCGAATGCGTCGGATTCGGCGTGGTGATAGCCATACAGACAACCGATGTTGTCGCCCGGCCGGTAAAAGCGCGGGTCGGCGCCGTAAAACAGGTGAACGTGAACTTTCGTACTCATGCAGACACTCCGCTCTGCCGGTGGAAAGGAGCATCGGCAGGCGCGAACAGGCCGCGCCGGGACCGATGCACGAACGTGCAGGACGTTGGGAGGATGCGTGTCATTCCGGTCATGCGTGTCATGCGTGGCTCACGCGGTCCGCGACAGCGCGCGGCGCGCCTCATGCGCACCGGTACGCACCGCGCGCCAGCGCGACAGCCGCAGGCTCGCCTGTTTCGAAACCAGCGCGAGCGCGGCATGCGTGAGGCCCGGGTAGACGCGCGTGCCGACCAGCGTCCACCACCACCACGCGGTTTCGCGGCGCAGCGGCGGCAACTGGTCGCGCAGGATCAGATGGAAATTGAAGGCGGCATTGCGTAATGCCGCCATGGTTTGCGCGTCGCGCCGGTCGTCGTCGAAACGTTCGGCGGGGAAATGGTCGACGGCCACGCGTGGGTCGTACATCAGCTTCCAGCCGGCATTCTTCACGCTCAGACTGAAGGCCATGTCGTTATGAACCTGGGCGCCCGCGCCGCGCAGGCGCTGATCGAAACGGATCGTGCGCACCGCCTCGCGCCGGTAGCTCATGTTGGCGCCCTTCAGGATGTCGACTTCGCGTGCGCCGCCCACGCCCAGGTGATGGTTGCCGATAATCTTGCCGTGCGCCGTGACCTTTCCGACCAGCGGCCGCTCGCCGTCCAGCACGCGGCCCTTTTCATGCACCCAGTCGCGACCGCCGAGCGCCCCCAGGCGCGCGTCGCTCTCAAAGGCCGCGGCAATCCGTTCGACCCAGTCCTGGTGCGGCGCGGCGTCGTCGTCGGTAATCGCGATCACGTCGCCGTTGGCGGCATCCAGTCCGCGGTTGAGGGCCGCGACCTGGCCTGGCACTTCGACCAGCGCGACGGATAGCGGCAACTTGCCCGGCACGGCGGGATCGCGCAGGCAGGCGTGGGTCGCTTCGTCGTCGGCGCGCGCGACCACCACCACTTCGTCCGGCGCGCGCGATTGCCGTTGCAGCGCCGCGAGGCAGCGCGCCAGATCGGCCGGGCGGCGGTATGTCGGAACCAGAACCGTCACTTTCATGGTGATGTCCTCTTCTATCGTGTTGGCGCGGGAATCGGCATAGCGGCCTTAAGCGCTCAGGTATTCCTGCACTGCTGCATAGCCACGCGCATAACCACCGCGTGAGCGTGCCGGCATGCCGTTGAAGATGCCGCCCTGCACGTGCACACCGGCCGCGCGCAACCGCTTGAGCGATTCCGAAATCTCGCTTTCGTTATGAACGCCAGAGCGCATCACGAAGAAAGTCGAGCCGGCATACGCGCCGATAATCGACGCATCGGTCACGGCCAGCACCGGCGGCGTATCGATCAGGATCACGTCGTAGCGCTTGGCGAGGCCGTCCAGGTATTGCGGAAGGCGCGGCGACATCAGCAATTCCGAGGGATTCGGCGGACGGCGGCCGCACGAGATGAAGCTCAAGCCTTCGACGTTCGAGGCGCGGATCGCTTCCTCGAGCGAGATCTGCCCGCTCAGCAGTTCCGACAAACCGTTGTCCTGCGCCCCGCCCACGTAACGCTCGAGCACACCGCGGCGCATATCGCCGTCGATCATCAGCACGCGCTTGCCCGAGCTCGCCAGCAGCACCGCCAGGTTGACCGTCAGGAAGCTCTTGCCGACACCGGCCATGGGACCGGTCAGCATGACGATGCGGTTTTTGGCGTCCATCACCGTGAACTGCATGGCGGTGCGCAAACTGCGCAGGCTTTCGATCGTGACGTCCTTCGGCCGCGCATTCGCCAGCACCGAGCGCAGACGTTCGCCACCACGCTGGAAGGCCGTTTCGAGCAATGCCTGTTCGGCGCTCAAGGGCACGAGGCCGTATACCGGAAGATGGAAAGTGCGTTCGATATGGTCAGGGTCGTCGATCCCCTTGAACATATTGCGGCGCAGGAACACGAAACCGGTGCCGCAGATCAGTCCGAGAATCACCGCCGCGGACAGGATCAGCATCTTCTTCGGTTTGACCGGCGCACCCGGGCGCATCGCTTCGTCGACGATATGCACGTTGCCGCCGGTACCGGCTTTCTGCACCGACAGCTCCTGCACGCGGTTGAGCAGCAGCACGTAGATGTCTTCCGCCACCTTCGCATCCCGTTGCAACTGCACGGCCTTCACTTCGGTCGACGGCAGATCGCGGAAACGGTCAGCGTATTTGGTACGCTGCGCTTCGAGCTCGGCCATCTGCTGGCGCGCGGCCACGAGCAGCGGATGGTCGTCCCCATAGCGCTGGCTCAGTTGCGCCATCTGCAGGCGCAAACCGGCGATCTGCTGCTCGTACTGCACGCTGCCTTCGAGGTAGACCTTCGCCTCGTCGCTTGCATTGATCGAGCCCGATTGACGCTGATACGCGGTCAGCGCGGCTTCGGCGCGTTCGAGATCCGCCTTCAGGCGCGGCTCTTCGCTCTTCAGGAAGTCGAGCATCTTGCTCGCGTCGACCTGCTTGTTCGACACATGCTGACGGACGTACGAATGCGCAAGGGCGTTGGCCACCAGCGCCGCATGTTCGGGGCTCTTGTCTTCCAGCGAGATCTGGATCACGCCGGTCTGCTTGCCCTGTTCCTGCACGGAGATCGCCGACTGGAACGCGGTGATCGCGTCGAGGTCGTTAAAGCGCGTCACGACGAATTCTTCACCAGGACGGGCCACCAGTTTGCTGACCAGGATCGTCACGCCGCCACCCTGCTCCTGCCGGCCGACCTGGCCGCGCAGCAGCAGCGAACCGTTCTGTGCGTACAGTTCGTAGTGCTGGTCGTCCTGTACTTTCATTGTCAGCTTCGCGCCTTCCAGCGCGGGCACCACGTCGATCGAATCGACCTCGGCCTCCTCGCCGCCCCACGCATAGGAAGACAGGCCCAGCCACGGCCGCGCCGGCTGCCCCGGCGTTGCCAGCCGCGCGGCGATGCTGCCGAGCAGCGGAATCGTCTTCGGCGCGACGCTGAAGTTCAGCTTCAACTGCTGAACCACCGGGCCGACCACGCCACGGCTCTTGATGATTTCGATCTCGGCGTCGGTCGGCAACGAGGTCGAGCCGGTGGTGATCGCCGCGCCCGTCTGCGTTTGCGTGAGCGCCTGCGAGGTGTTGTCGGCCTGCTCGACCCGCACGTGTGCGTCAGCCGAGTAAATCGGCTTGGCGAGGAAACAGTACGCGGCGGCCAGTGCGACGATCGCCGCCGCGATCGCGATCAGCCACCAGACGTCGTCCAGGATCACCTGCACCAGTTGCCCGAGGACCACGTCCTCTTCTTCGGTCTTGATCGGACCGGCCATATGTGGAGAGATTTGATTGCTCACAATTCGATCCCGTTTCGGTTGCTTCGGCGTGGGCTTCAGCGGGTGCTTCTGGCATGTGCTTCGGCGTTTGCTTTAGCGTTTGCTTCGGCGTTTGCTTCGGTCCCGCGCCCTGGACGAGCGGCGCGGGCCTGTCGACGGTTCAGAGGCTTACTTCGTCAACTGCTTCAGGTAGAACAGCGTCTGGATGGTCGGCAGAACTTGCTGCAACACACGGTTGAACGTGGTCGAAGCGGCGGTGCCCACATACACGACGTCCATCGGTTGCAACTGGAACTGGGCCGACAGCATGATCGCGTCAGGCTGCGTCATATCGAGGCGGTACACGTCCGGCGTGGTCGGATGCTCGCGCATGCCGCGCATCACGAAGATCTGGCGCGGGTTGGCGTCCGTATCGAGAATGCCGCCCGCCTGGGTCAGCGCGTCGGCGATCGTCAGGCGGCCCTTGAGCATCGGCACCTGGATCGGCGTCTTCACCTCGCCCATCACGAAGATGCGGCTGTCGCTGCGATCCGGCACGTTGATCACATCGCCGTTCTGCAGCATCACGTTCTGCGAGGTATCGCCCTGATCGAGCATGCGATTCGCGTCGAGCACGTACAGCTTGTTGTCGCGCGTGAGACGCACGCGCTGGATGTCGGCGTCGCTGTTCGTGCCGCCCGAGCGCGTGATCGCGTCGACCAGCGTGATCGGCACGTCGCTGATGGCGAGCGGACCCGGCGTCTTCACGTCGCCGGTGACCTGCACTTTCTGGCCGCGGTATGACAGCACGCGCACGTCGACCTGCGGATTGCGGATGTAGCGCACGAGGCCGGCGCTCAACTGATCGCGCAACTCGCCCACGGTTTTGCCCGCGGCCTTGATCCGGCCGACGAACGGGAAAAAGATCGTGCCGTCGGCGGCAACGGTCTGGCCGTACGGATCGGCCTGGCCCGGCAGCGCGGCCGTGTACGGCTGCTGCAAGGCGCCGCCGACGCTTTGCGTGGTGTTGCCGCCCGCCGACAGTGTGCTGCCCTGCGGGGTAGTCAATTCAGGGTGATCCCATACGGTGATACCGAGAATGTCCTGTGGTGCAAGCCGGTACACATACTGCGACGGGTCGGCGAAACGCGAGACCGGCAGCGCCTGCTGCGCGGCGGCGGCTTGCGCCTGCGCCTGTGCGGCGACGAGCGGGCCGTCGATCAGATGGACCGGATAGGTCTCCTGGGGTTGATTCTGGTGCTGGCCGTCATCTTTCAGACGGGACGTATCGAGGTAGTTGCCAGGTGCGGTAACGCAGGCCGACAGAAAGGACGTCAGCAAAAGCGAGGCGGCGAACCTCGGCTTGAAATTCGCGAATGTGTGTTCGGTGAGTTTTGTCATCAGCATATTTTTTTCAGCCATCCCATGACCAGATGTTCGATGAGCACGAGACTCTCCCTATAGTCGGCTTCCACATGGCCGTGCGGATCGGCGACGTCGGAGTCGTCTTCCCATTTGCCGAGTGGATAGACCTTGCCGCGCGAGGCCGGATCGAGCGCTTCGACCGCGCTCACCTGCGCGCGCTCGGTGACGAGCACGAGATCGGCGTCGCGCACGAGCTTGCGCTCGAGGCGCCGCGAGTAGTGCGTACTGGCGGCGACACCCCGCTCCGCGAGCAGGCGCTGCATCACCGGGTCCATGCCGTGGCCGTTCACGGCACGCAGGCCCGCCGAATGAAACGCGATCGGCGCTGAGGACGACCGCGACGCCGCGCGTTGCCGCGACTTGAACAGCATTTCGGCCGTGGGCGAACGGCACACGTTGGCGTGGCAGACGATCAGAACGTTGGCGAACATAGCGGGCTCCTTGACGAGGCGCAGCGGCCTCGCGATCTCAGCTTATTGACCGGCTTCGACCGGGTCGGCCGCGTGAACCGTCGCGCTCGAAGCCGCCAAACCGTTCGTGCCGGCTCGCGCAGGCGCATTGCGCAGCGCGTGCTGGCGGCCGATCGCGTGATACTCGATGCCGAGTTCGAGCAACGTGTCCGGCTCATACAGATTGCGGCCGTCGAAAATCAGCGGCGTGTTGAGACTCTCGCGGAGCGAATGAAAATCCGGACTCTTGAAGACTTTCCACTCGGTGAGGATCACGAGGGCATCGGCGCCCTCGGCCGCTTCCATCTCCTCGTTCACGAACGACAGGCGCGCATGCTGCTGCGGCACGTCTTTCAGATCGAGTGCGAACACGCGCTTCGATTCGTCGATCGCGACCGGGTCGTAGGCCTTCACGCGTGCGCCGCGGCGCAGCAGTTCGGCGATCAGCGGACGGCTCGGGGCTTCGCGCATGTCGTCGGTGTTCGGCTTGAATGCGAGACCCCACACGCCGAAGGTGCGATCCGACAGGTCCTCGCCCAGGCGCTCGACAATCTTGTGCGCGAGGATCTTTTTCTGCGTGTCGTTGACGGCTTCCACCGCCTCGAGAATGCGCAGGTTGGCCTTGTGATCGGCGGCCGTGCGGATCAGCGCCTGCACGTCTTTCGGGAAGCACGAACCGCCGTAGCCGCAACCGGCATACAGGAAGTCGTAGCCAATCCGCGGATCGGAACCGATACCGCGGCGCACCGCTTCGATATCGGCACCGACACGGTCGGCCAGATTCGCGAGCTCGTTCATGTACGAGATGCGGGTGGCGAGCATCGCGTTGGCCGCGTACTTGGTGAACTCCGCCGAACGCACGTCCATGTACAGCGTGCGCTCGCGATTGCGGTTGAACGGCGCGTACAGGCGCTTCATCAGTTCGCGCGCTTTTTCGCCCGGCACGTCTTCGTCGCAGCCGAGCACGATGCGATCGGGCCGCGTGAAGTCTTCCACCGCCGCACCTTCTTTCAGGAACTCCGGATTCGACACCACGGAGAACATGTGGCCGGCGTTACGCGCGGCCAGCTCCCCCGCGATCACCTCGCGCACGCGCGAAGCCGTGCCGACCGGCACCGTCGATTTGTCGACGATCACCTTGAAACCCGTCATATGGCGGCCGATGTTGCGCGCGGCGGCAAGCACATATTGCAGATCGGCGGAGCCGTCTTCGTCGGAGGGCGTGCCCACCGCGATGAACTGGATGTCGCCGTGCGCGACCGCGGCTTCGATGTCGGTCGAAAACCTCAGGCGGCCGGCTTTGCGATTGCGCGCGATGATTTCCTGCAGGCCCGGTTCATGGATCGGCACGCCGCCGTTATTGAGCACGTCGATCTTGCGCTGATCGACGTCGAGACAGAACACGTCATGGCCGATGTCAGCCAGACAGGCGCCCGTCACGAGGCCTACGTAGCCACTACCGATGATCGTCAGGTTCATGTGTTGCACCTCGGAAAAGGGAGTTGATTCAGGGGAGCCGTTGCGCGACGCATCGCGCGGATGGGGCCCGATAAGCGGTCGAACGGTCAATCCGGCGGTCAGTAAGCGTTGCTGCCCACAAAGCCCTTCCACAGCGTCAGCACAACGATCTTGATGTCGAGCCAGAAGGTCCAGTGCTGCATGTAGTACAGATCGAGCTTGACGCGGCCCATCATCTTTTCGATGCGATCGGTTTCGCCGCGATAGCCGTTGATCTGCGCCCATCCGGTGATGCCCGGCTTGATCCGGTAACGGTGCATATAGCCCTTCACCAGATCCTTGTAGATGTCGTCGTGTTCGAGCGCGTGCGGGCGCGGGCCGACCACCGACATCTCGCCGCGCAGCACGTTGATGAATTGCGGCAGTTCGTCGAGGCTGGTGCGCCGCAGGAACGCGCCGACCGCCGTGATGCGCGGATCGCGCCGCGTGGCCTGAGTGATCTTGCCGGCCTCTTCGTGATGCACCCTCATCGAGCGAAACTTGTAGATCTCGAACTGGTGGCCGTCGATGCCCTTGCGCTTCTGGCGGAAGAACACCGGGCCTGGCGAGCTCAGCTTCACCATCACCGCGATCACCAGCATCACCGGCGCCAGTGCGGTCAATGCCGCCAGCGCGAACAGACGATCGAAAATGCGTTTGGGCAGCACCCGCAGATCGGTAATCGGCGAGGCGGCCAGATTGATCGCGGGCACGCCGAGCAGATCGACCATCGGCTGATTGAAGAGCGTCAGGCTGCGCACGTCCGGAATGAAGCGGATGTTCACGAAGTCGTTCTTCAGGTCCATCACGAAGCGGTGGATCGCCTTCTCCTTCGAGATCGGCAGCGCGAGCCACAACTCGCGAATCGCGCGTTGACGCACCAGTTGCAGCATCCGCGCGTAATCGCGCTCGACCGGCACGCCTTCGATCGAGTCGCTGGCATCGGGGTCTTCATAAGGATTGATCGTGCCGTCCTCGTCGAACACCACGACGGGACTGAAGCCCGCTTCCGGGCGGCTGCGCATCTGCGCAATCAGAAAACGTCCATACGGCGCGCCGCCGACGATCGCCACCGCCCGCTGATTGAAGCCTTCGCGGCGCAAGCCGCGCAGGATCGAATAGACGATCACCTTGGTGACGATCAGCAGCACGATCGTGGCGAGCGCCCAGTAGACGAGCCACAGCCGCGACAGGCTGTCCGAACGGTGCAGGCTGAAACTGATCAGCACGCCGGTGACTTCCACGATCAGCCAGCCGCCCGCGACGCGGCACAGCAGGTCGTAAAGCGGCTTGCCGCGCCACGACTGATAGATTCCAAGCGCCGGAAAGAACACCACCACCAGCAGACAATCGAACGCGAGCGACACGCTTTGGACGTCGTCCAGCCACACCAGTTTCCCGCTGTGCACGGCCGTCGCGATGGCGGCGCCGAACGCGACCATGGCGATGTCGATGATTCTCGATAGAACGCTCAGCATGCGCTGCCCCTCAGTTCGTCAGTCAAGTGCCGTCCGTTGGTTAGTTGAATTCGCGTCACACTCATCCGGTCCCCGGCGAGGCAACGCAACGCCGGTATCCGCGCCGGACTGATAAATGCGCGACGCGAAACTGATTGAAGCGGTGCGAATTGCCCTGCTGCTTTCCTGACTAAAAATTGCCTGCCGGCCAATTCGGAAAGCGGATGCCTGAATGAGTGAATACCCTTGTACAGGTATAGATAAAGCGATATTAAAATTCGGACTGCAAGACAGCAAAATATCTCAAATTGTATCGGTCAAATTTCCGTTGTTTTTTCCGATTTTTGTACGGCAATTGTTACCGAATTCGCGTTTGAGATTCGCATTTTTCGCCTTTCTGGATGCGGAAGCGCGCCGATCTTCTTGTTTTCCTACGAAACTTACGCAACCTTCTTGATCTGTAATTTTCCATATTTCGGTGGACAAAAAAATCCACCGCCATTTTTTTCGCTTAATTTTTATTTTTAAAAAATTATCCAGACATTTTTCCTTCACGAAGGGACCAATTTTATTCGACGTTTTATATAGTTTCTATTTAACGCGCTTTTATTGATTCTTTACTTCGTGATAAAACTCGACGCACTCACCCAGCCTCGAGGAGTCAATCATGACAGCTCCGGTTACGGCCACGCCCGCCGACACCCGGTCCACACAAGCTATGCCCCTTAACGTCAAGCTCAAGGTACATCCCGTGATTCTGGCCGGCGGTTCCGGCACACGGTTGTGGCCCATGTCGCGCGAGCAGTACCCGAAACAGTTGATTGGCTTGCTAGGCGAAGATTCGCTATTGCAATCCACGACGCGCCGTCTCGACGGGCTCGAAGCCGGTCATCTCCTCTCAGAGCAACTCGTCGTGGTGGCCAATGAGGAGCATCGTTTCACCACGGCCGAGCAATTGCGCACGAGCGGCAAGCCGAGCCGGCTGATTCTTGAGCCCGTTGGACGCGATACCGCGCCGGCGCTGACGGTGGCCGCCCTTTCAATCGCCGCGCAGGACCAGGACGGCATCATGGTCGTGATGCCCGCCGACCACGCGGTGACCGACATCGACGGCTTTCATGCGGCGGTAGCCGCGGGCGTACAGCATGCGGCGGCCGGCCATATCGTGACGATGGGCATCGTGCCGACACGCGCGGAAACCGGCTACGGCTACATTCGTATCGGCGCAGCGCTTGGCATGCCTAACGACGCCTGCGCAACGCATGCCGATGCAAGCGGCAAGATCGGCGCGCACACGCTGGACCGTTTCGTCGAGAAACCGCATCTGGAATTGGCGCAGCGCTATATCGAGTCGCAGGAATACTGGTGGAACAGCGGCATTTTCATCATGCGCGCATCGACCTGGCTGAAGGCGATCCGCCACTTTCAGCCGGCGATTTACGAGGCCTGTGCAACGGCGTTCGCGGGCGGCAAGGCGGACGGCGATTTCTTCCGTCTGCAACGCGACGCGTTCAGCGCCTCGCCGTCCAATTCGATCGACTACGCGGTGATGGAACAACTGGGCAACGATCAGAGCGCTGCGTCCGGCGTGGTTGTGCCGCTGCGAGCAGGCTGGTCGGACGTGGGCTCGTGGGATGCAATCTGGGACATCTCGGAGAAAGACGCCGATCAGAACGTGGGCCGCGGTCACGTGATGTTCGAAGGCGCGGATTCGACCTTCGCCCATTCGGAAGGACGCCTGATTGCCTGTGTCGGCACCCATGATCTCGTGGTGGTCGAAACGGCCGACGCGATTCTGGTCGCGGACAAATCGCGCGTGCAGGATGTCAAGAAGATTGTCGGACGGATTCGCACCGATGGCGGCCTGGAAGCGGCCAACCATCGCAAGGTGCATCGCCCGTGGGGCAACTACGATTCCGTCGACACCGGCGAGCGCTTCCAGGTGAAACGCATTGTCGTGAAGCCGGGCGCGCGGCTCTCGCTGCAAATGCATCATCACCGGGCGGAACACTGGATCGTCGTGCGCGGCACCGCGCTCGTCACGCGAGGTGAAGAGCGTTTCATCGTCTCCGAAAACGAATCCGCCTATATTCCGCTGGGCGTCACCCATCGTCTCGAGAATCCAGGCAAGATGCCGCTCGAAATGATCGAGGTGCAATCGGGTTCGTATCTCGGCGAAGACGATATCGTGCGCTTCGACGATACGTACGGACGTCAATGATTCACAACGGATGAAGCGGGAACCTGCGGCGGTTGCTCCTGACTGCCGCGGGGTGCTGCTACTCTCACCGGTCTGTGCCGGCGTCCTCACCCCGCGTGGGAGATGAGTTCCGGAAACGACGGAAAACGATCTGATGCGCTACTGCTTTCCGTTGCGGGTGCAGCCGGTTCGCTGGGATAACGGCGCAGCGGTCCGCGGAACGCGTTGAGCGGACCGTGCAAAGGGCCGCCGTGATTCGCCGAGACGGGTTCCGGCACATGACGCATGGCCGGTAACGGACGCGCCGCTCCCGCCGCCGGGTTGGCAGCCGGCGCAGCGTCTGCTACAGCCTGCGTGCGGCATTCACGCTCGATCCACTGCCGCGCCCATTCAAGCGCGTACTGCTCCGCCGCCTCAGCCTCTGCAAAGCGCGGACCGACGAGGCCGGAACGCTCGACGCGTCTGCCGTCCTTCATGATCTCCGCCCACGCGCGATACATGGCGTTGGGCACCTGCTCCGCGGCGACGTAAATCACATAACCCTGCTGACCGGCGACTTGCGTGCCACGCGGCGCGAGGCTCATTGACAGCGAGCTGCGCTGATCTTCAAGCTGCTGCGCGCGGCGTGCCGACGTAATGGCCGAGTCCAGACCGTGCATGGCCGCGTCAACCGCCCGCGCTTCGTCGAAACCCTGCTGATCGGCGCGCATGGCGGGCCGTGCCACCAGTGGCGAGGACACCGGCGGCGGCGAAGGTGCACGAGACACCGGCGGCACATTCGTCAGCCCCGACAACTGGCGTGTGATATCGGCGATCGGATCGGCCGAACGCCATTGGCTCAGACTGCTCGATACGCCGGGCGCCTGCCATGACTCAGGACTTTTCCACGACACGCCACGCAGACCTTCGTCGCGCGCGCTGACGGTCTCGGCGACCGGCGCGGCCGGCTTGGCCGCGGCCGGCGGCGCCGGTTGCGGGATGTAGGCGAAGGTACGCCCGGTTTGCGACAACAGTCGAACCATCTCGAGCAGGGTGCCGTTCAACTGCCACTCTTCGAAACGGCGCCGGCAGGTGGGGCCCGACGGATAGCGCCCCGGCAGCTTCGACCAGGGTTCGCCAGTTGTAAGAATCCACAGGACGGCATTGGCCACGATGCGCGGTTCGGCGCGGGGCCGGCCGCGCCGGTTCAGACGGACGGCCGGCTCATCAGAGACAAGCGCTGCCAGCAGCGCCCATTCGTCATTGCTTAGCTCATCGAAAAACATTGGGTTTTCTCCACGCAGCCTGGCCCGGCCGCGGCTTTGGGCGGCCACGGATTCAGCGTTCACGATCCGTGTGCAGCCCTCGGTTGCACAAATATGTTTTGTACGTTCTGTTGGCGGGTCAATATCGCACTGGCTTAGTGCGGTTTGTCCCTATTGCGAAGCACAAAACGTGGTCTCACTCGTGCATGGGAGAATTTGTGCACGAAGCATACCATCCCCAGGGTTTGCGTGAATATCGTTGAGACAAGTGTTACGGATGGAAACAATCTTCTTCTTTTGGCCGCATCGCTTCACGCATTGCTGTAACAGAGCAGCCGTCAGTACAGGCTTCGAAATCCACTATTGCATAGCACAACGGCATGAAAAAAGCGGCGAATTGACTTTACGAAATCCGCACTTGATTCATCATGCATTTCGATGCGCTTTGAAGCTGTTTTTGCGCAGCCTGGGGGATGTGGGCGCACCAGATGGATAGTACCTGACCGACATCGAAGCGCCATCGTCGAGGAAGCGAACCGCCGCCTCTGCGCATGCTATTCGCATTCCTTTCGACACCGTACAGTAGGCACCACTCCCGGGCTTGCCTCTAGCGCACGGGATTCGCGGCGCCCTCACCCACCACCGTCATCCATTGGCGCACTCGCCAGTGCGTCACCAGTCCCGCGAGTACGTACGGATCGGCTCTGGCAAAGGCTTCGGCGGCCGCGGGAGAGTCGCCGTTGAAAAGCAGCGCGGCGGTGTCGACCGGGTCGGTCAGCGCGCCGGCCAGATGTAATTCACCGCGCTCCACCGCCGCCCAGGCAAGCTTCAGATGGGCGTCGCGATATGCGCCACGCCGCTCTAGGTAGTCCGGTACGAGGTCATAGATCAATAGATAGTGCATCGCGTGCCTCCTTTGACCTGCGCGGCGCAGATGCCGGGGCGGCACCGTGGCGCAGGAGTTCAAGTCAAGATTACCCCGCTGCTCGTCAACGGCATTTTCTGCCGATTTTCTATTCATTTTCACTTGCAGCAATACGCATCGAATCTTTAATGCAGGATCAGACTTTATCGAATGGCGGCAAGCTAATTCATTTGCCTGACTCTCGCAAATTGATCTGGATTGCATAACATATTTTTGACGCCATTGCGGACTCGCCGTTTCAGACCCTGGAGCACCGTCGTCGCTGACGTATAGGGGAAAACCTGCGTGAGCGCCTGTCAACCGGAGTGCTCTTTTATCCGTTCTGGCAGACAGCATTTGCCATAATGGACGTGCCGAGGGGTCCTGGACGCCATAGACGCCCGCGCATGAACGACCAAAAACGTTTTCACCACCGATGGAGTGTCCCATGAAAGTCCAATCCGCTATCGCTACGCTGGTGCTGGGTGCGGTCCTCGTCTCGCCGGTGTTCGCACAGAACAGCCAGCAAACGAAAATGGCCGACTGTAACAAGCAGGCCGGCGACAAGAAAGGCGACGACCGCAAAGCCTTCATGAAGACCTGCCTGTCCGCCAAGCCGGCCGCCGCGGCGCCGATGAGCCAGCAGGACAAGATGAAGGCATGCAACGCGCAAGCCACCGGCAAAAAGGGTGATGACCGCAAGGCCTTCATGAAGACCTGCCTGTCGTCCGCCCCGGCTAATTAAACGCGAGGCAAGCGGCGCGGCCCGTATGCCGCGCGTGTAAGCGCATGCTGCTCGAACAGGGTCGCGCCGTTTTCCGGCGCGGCTGCTGCGTTTCATTCGTGCCCGCCGTTGTATCTGCCCTAGTGTCTGCCTTAGCGCCTGCTTCTGTCCTTACCCTACGCTCCTTCGTAACGTCTCTCCCCGGCACGCGCCCTCGCGTCACCTACTCCGTCGCTGTCCGTTCGCGCGAACGCGTCGTTTTTCTTCTATGATGGCTGCGGAGACGGCCCACCCCCATACACAACATTAGACGGGCCGCCATCTTGTCGTTGGTGCTGAAGAGCATCGATCGGAGGCAAGGATGGTAACGAAACATAAAAACCGCTGGTTGAGGCGGTGGCTGGTCGTCATCATTTTCTGGGCCGTGCCCGTGGCGATCGTCGCGGTCAGCGAGATCCGGGAGGAAATGGCGTACAACGCCGTCGACCTCGATCGCGCGCTGACCACCTGGAACTTCACCGACGCACAACGCGCGGCCGGCGCGCCCGCGCGCTGCCATGGCAAGCCCGACGAGGCGCAAGCCGCCGGCTGTCCGGCCGACGTACTGGCCGCCAACGCGCCGCGCCAGCAAGACGCCCGCAATGAATACAGCGTACGTCGCTCTACCCTCATGGCTTACCTCTGGCATGCGTTCGTCGGCTACTGGATCGTGCCGGCTGTCACGCTGTTCCTGATTGGCCTGCTGATCGGGATGGTTCGCCGCGCGCTGCGCCGCCCCCCGCCCGTCAAAAGTCCGGCAAACCACGGGTGAGGATGCAAGGGCATGAGGCACGTCCACGAGGCACGACGGACACGCAGGTGGCGTCGCGACAACACTTTCAGTTTGATTTCAACATGGATTTTGACGCCAACTGTGAGCGCGCAAAATCGGTAAAACAGACGCTTGGTGCGGCCTACGTCTAGCGGCCGGTGCGCCGCTCCCGGCTTGGCGCGATGCCCGAAAGCCCATTCGAACGCGCTGTCCGAGCCTCTCGCAACTGTCTTTTGAGGTCGGTCAAAGTTACATCAAGATGCCTTACGGCAGGGCTCAAACCCCCGCCCCACAAGGCTTTTCGCCTGGCGACGAACTACGCTTTCCCCGCTTGCCTGTGATATAACTCAACAACAACCCGGCAAGACCATATGAGGTTGTACCCAGGAACCATGATGGAGAAAAACGATGCAAAGACGAAACTTCATGCTGAAGACTACCGCTGCGCTCGCTTTCGGAGGCCTTGCACTCGCCGGTTGTACAACCAACGGCAGCACCCCGAACACGCCCTCCACTGATGCATCCAAACGCCAGTCGATCGACGCCAGCGTCGACGGCACCATGTCGCGCCTGTTCACCACCGTGAAGGGTTCGCGTGAACTCGTCTCCAAGGCGCGCGGCGTGCTGGTGTTCCCGTCGGTGCTGCAAGTGGGCTTCATCGTTGGTGGCCAGTATGGCGAGGGTGCGCTGCGTGTGGGCGGCAGCTCGGTGGGTTACTACAGCACGATTTCCGGTTCGTTCGGCCTGCAAGCGGGTGCGCAGTCGAAGGCTATCATCTTCCTGTTCATGACCCAGGACGCGCTCGACTCATTCCGCAAAGCCGACGGCTGGTCAGCAGGCGGCGACGCCTCCGTCGCGCTGGTGAAGATGGGCGCCAACGGCGCAATCGACACGACCACGGCAACCGCCCCGGTCGAAGTATTTATCCTGACTAACGCCGGCCTGATGGCTGACGTCTCGCTGCAGGGCACGAAGGTCTCGCGCCTGAAGATCTAGGCGCCCGCCGGATCCCGGGGCTCAGGTCCCGTATTGTTATGCAGCGGCAATAAAAAACGGCGATGCGCATTGCACGTCGCCGTTCTTTTTCATTGCGCAGCGCGAATCGCATAAGCCACGCACGCCACGCGAGTCACGCCGCTCAGCTCCGCTCAGCTCCCCGACGTATCGATCACCTTGAAGCGCGAACGCTTCTGTGCGCGAATCACCGATTGATACGCGTCCACATATTGTTGCGCCATGCGGTGCGACGTAAAACGCTCTTCAAAACGTTGCCGCACACCCGCCCGCGGCATCTTATGCAGGCGGTTGACGGCCGCCACCGCGCCGATCTCATCTTCGACGATAAAGCCTGTCACCCCGTCGTCCAGCACTTCCGGCACCGAGCCGCGGTTAAACGCGATCACCGGCGTGCCGCACGCCATGGACTCGATCATCACCAGACCGAACGGCTCTGGCCAGTCGATCGGGAAGAGCAGCGCATGGGCGCCCGATAGAAATTCGGCCTTCTGATCATCCGCAATTTCGCCGATGAACTCGACATGCGGCAAGTCCAACAACGGCCGGATTTCGCGCTCGAAATATTCGCGGTCGGCGGCATCCACTTTCGCGGCGATCCGGATGGGCATTCCGCAGCGCCCGGCAATCCGGATCGCGGTATCGACCCGTTTTTCCGGCGAGATGCGGCCGAGGAACGCGAGGTACTTTTGCTCGACCGGTTGCGGCGTGTAGAGCTGCTCCGGCAAGCCGTGATAGACGGTGGTAAGCCACTTGGCCTGCGGCAATGGATGGCGCTGCGCGTTCGAAATCGAGATCACCGGCGCGGTGTTGAAGGTGTCGAATACCGGTTGCTGCTCGGGCAGGTCGAGGCGCCCATGCATGGTCGTAACGAAGGGCGTCTCCTGGCGCTTGAAGACCGAAAACGAGTAGTAATCGAGGTGAAAATGCAGCACGTCGAAGTTTTCGGCCTGGCGGCGCACCAGTTCCATCAACAGCATGTGGGGCGCGATGCGATCGCGGATCCCTGGGTCCAGCCGCAGCGCGCGCGGCCATACGGCTTCGAGCTTGGCGCTCGTGACGGAATCACCGCTCGCGAACAGCGTCACGTCATGGCCGAGCTCGACGAGCGCCTCGGTGATGTAGGACACGACACGTTCCGTGCCGCCGTAGAGCTTTGGCGGCACCGATTCGGTCAGGGGGGCGATCTGCGCAATCTTCATATTTGTCTCCGTGAACTGACGGCTTGCGCTGATGGCGGTGCACGTCAGCGGCGCTAAACAGCTCAGCACCGTCCTTCTCCACCACTTCTCCATCAATGCGGCGAACGCCAGGTGTCCGCCTGCACCATCCGTATCAAAGCATTATTCATCAGGGTGTCACAAAAAGCCCTTGGCTTTGCAATTCCTGTGTGCTGTTACATTCAGCTTACATCCCACGACGCGCCTATTATCCACTGCGCGCCGGTTAACGCGCCGGCCATTTCCAGGCCGGCAGATCGCGATCGTCCGCATCGGCGATGCGCGTCGCGCCAAAGTGCTTCTCAAGGACGATCGACTGACTGCCGTCCTCCCGCTCGAGCGCCGCAATCAGCCGCACCGCGTGCGACACAACCAGCACCTGGGAATGCGCGGAAGCCCGCGCGATCAGGCGTGCCAATGCCGGCAGCAGGTCCGGATGCAAGCTCGTCTCCGGTTCGTTCAACACCAGCAGCGCGGGCGGACGCGGCGTGCGCAGCGCGGCCACCAGCAGCAGATAGCGCAAGGTGCCGTCCGAGAGTTCCGCGCCCTTGAGCGGCCGCAGCAAGCCATGCTGCTGCATCGACACTTCGAAGCGGCCGTCCTGCGTGGTGACATCGAGGCGTGAGCCGGGAAAGGCGTCGTCGATGGCGGCGTCGAGCGCCACGGGGTCGCCGATCTCGCGGATCGTTTGCAAGGCCGCGGCAAGGTCCGCACCGTCGTCAGACAGCACCGGCGTGTGCGTGCCGATCTGCGGCAGACGCGCGGCCGCTTCGGCGTCGGTGCGGAAGTGGTCGTAAAAGCGCCACGAGCGGATCTGCTCGCGCACGGTGATCATTTCGGGGGCGGTCCGCGGGTCGGAGAACTCCGTCATCATGCTGTCGAAACTGGCGACAGGCTGAGGAATGGTTTGCCAGTCGCCCTGCTCGTCACGCGTGCGCAGCGCCGCGCCGTGCCGGTCGACCAGCAAGGCCGACGGACGCAGCACCGGACCGCTCCAGATGCACTCGCGTTTGATCGTGGGGTCGAGTGGAAACCAGGTCGCCTTATCGAGTGGCGGCAAGCCCAGATCGATCGCGTAACCGAACTCGTCGCCGGAAAACCCGAGCCGCAAGCTCACCGGATCTTTGCGGCGCGTGCCCTCCACCGGCAACTCGCCGGCCAGCACTGCACGCGAGAAGCGTTCGGGCCCGGCCCACAACGTGGACTGCAAGCCACCCTCACGCGCCAGCGACGTAATCACGCCGCCGCGCGCAGTTTCGGCCAGCAGGCGCAGCGAGCGATACACACTCGATTTCCCGCTGCCATTCGCGCCCGTGATCACATTCAACTGCCCGAGCGGCACGACCAACTCGCGTAGCGACCGGTACCCCGCGATTGCCAGGGTTCTCAGCATGCGGCCGCCTTTCGGGCAGGCAGGCGCCGTCGGACCTTCGGTAAAACAACTTCGTTCAAACGCATCAATATCATTAGTTATGTCCGCCGCCTTTGCCTGGTTTCTGCATAGGCACGCTGCGCAAATCGTTCAGGAAGGTATCGCGCCACACACCGAGATCGTTCTTGCGCAGCGCCGCCATGTTGATCTCGTGACGCCGCTGGCGTGCGTCGAGCGGCATTTGCAGCGCGCGCTGCAAGGCTTCGCACATGCCGATCGCATCGTGTGGATTGACCAGCAGCGCGCCGCTCAACTCCGCCGCCGCGCCGGCGAAGATCGACAACACTAGCACGCCGGGATCGTCGGGATTTTGCGCGGCGACATACTCCTTCGCGACCAGGTTCATACCGTCATGCAAGGGCGTGACAAAACCGATCTGCGACTCCCGAAACAGCGACATCAGCTTCCAGCGGTCGTACTGCTGATTCAGATAGCGGATCGGTGTGTAATCGAGGCCCGAATAACGGCCGTTGATGCGCCCCGCTTCGTATTCGAGATCCTGGCGGATCTTCTGATAGGTAGCGACGTCCGAGCGGGTGGGCGGCGCGATCTGCACCAGCGTGACGTTGCCGCGCCATTCCGGCGAGCGCTCCAGCAATTGCTCGAAGGCGCGGAAACGCTCGACGAGCCCCTTCGAATAATCGAGCCGGTCGACGCTCATGATCAGCTTGCGGCCCTCCAGACTCTGCTTCAGTTCGAGTACGTGCTGGCGGCTTTCGTAGCGTTTGGCCTGTTCGGCGATTTCGTCGGGGAACACGCCGATCCGATAGACGCCCGTGCGCAGCTTGCGGCCGAAGGCCTCGACGTGGTTGCCCTCGCTCACGGTGCCGCGCGCGTGGCGCGTCACGTAGTCGTGGAAAGCGAGTTCGTCGGTGGCGGTCTGGAAGCCCAACAGGTCATAGCAGGACAGCGATTTCACCAACTCTTCGTGCGGCGGAATGTTGAGCAGGATCTGCGGCGCGGGAAACGGAATGTGCAGGAAAAAACCGATGCGGTTCGTGATGCCTTCGGAACGCAGCGCTTCGGCGAACGGGATCAGATGGTAGTCGTGGATCCAAATCACGTCGTCGGGTTCGAGCAGCTTGATCAGCTTGTGCGCAAGCCATGCGTTGACGCGCCGGTAGCCCGCGTATTCTTCGCGCTCGTAGCGCGCGAGATCGTTGCGGTAGTGGAACACCGGCCATAGTGTGGCGTTCGAGAAGCCGCGGTAGTACTGGTCGTAGTCCTTGCGCGTGAGGCCGACGGTCGCGAAGGTCACCGCACCGTCCTGCTCCAGCGTCGGCCCGGCATTGGCGACAGTCTCGCTCACCACGTCGCCGCTCCAGCCGAACCACACGCCTCCCGCATCTTTCAACGCGCCGAATACACCGACCGCGAGTCCGCCCGCGGACCCTTTGGTTTCCGTCGGCGTTGCGACACGATTCGACACGACGATCAGTCGGCCCATGTTGGTAGTCCTCCCTGGTTCGTACGGCACGGGGTTCGCTTATCACGCGCTTGCGGCATCTGCTCGTGGCGCCGGTTGTGACATTCCGGACGCTGTAGCATTTTGAGGACCCGAAGCGGGTAAAGCAGGCGACGCCGTGTCAGTTTGATAAGTTCAATCGACAGTTCGACTGCTTCGGCGCCCGGTCGGTTGCAGTCATTTTCGCGTGGGGCGGACGTGTTGTGCGTTGTGGATTGGGGGAAAGCTGCCTGGAGCAGTAGCGTCCGAAGGCGAACGGCCGGCTTTGAGCCGGCACGCAAGCGCATTTCCATACATGCGCCAGCCAATCCGTGTGACGTGCCCGATTCGGGCACGTGGCGCAGGCGTCAGCCGCGATTCACATCAGATTCGCCGCAACGACAGACTCAGTTGCCGCTCTTGCAAGGAAATGCCTTACCGAGCCCCAACGAGATTGCCGTGCTGGCGTTATAGCCCGCAACGATCGGGTTGTCCGCGATGTACTTGCGCACCGCGTCGGTGAGTTGCGCCGAGCGTGCGTCCGGCGGAAGGCAGAAGTACTGGCCGACGCGCGGCCCGGTCGTGCCGCCGATTGCGTCGATCGTGTTGAAGATGCCGTCGGCGGCGCCTTCGATATAGGCGGCGCACGCACTGCGCGAAGCCACATCGGTCTTCGTGCAAAGCTTGTTGAGGTCGCCTCCCGTAAACGCGGCTGCCGACAGGGGGACGGCAAGCGCGCTGGCGAAAATCAAGGCCCGCAGCATGGTGTTCCTTTCCAGGGTCGTTTATCAGGCGGTCTTGCGCCGCATCGAACCGGCGCGCCTCGTAGCGCGCCAAGTCGTCATTCTGCACTGTTTTGCGGAGCGGCAGGCATGCCGGCACCGCTATCTTCAGTCAAATTTGGTGGCCGGCATACCGGTGGCCGGCATTCCGGTGGCCGGCATTCCGGTGGCCGGCATACGGTGGCCGGCGAGTTCCATATTGCGGCAGCCGGTGTGCCGAAGCGCGGCGCACCGGATCTCCACTCAATTCACTTCTGCTGCATCTGCTGCAGGCGCGCCGTGAGTCCCTCGACCACGTCCGGCTCCTTGTAGGTCTTCGCGAAATCGAGCGCGGTCAAGCCGATCTGGTTCTTCACCGTGAGGTCCGCGCCGTTGTCGAGCAGCAACTTTACCGTCGACACATGACCGCCGCGTGCGGCCATCATCAGCGGCGTGGTGCCATTCGGCGAGCCGGCGTCGACATAAGCCGAATGATCGAGCAGTACCTTGACGATGTCGTCGTGGCCGTTCGCCGCCGCGTAGTGCAGCGGCGCCCAGCCCTTCTTGTTGACTTCTGCATCCTTCGCGATCAGCAGGTTGACGAAGTCAAGATCGCCGTTCAGCGCGGCCATCATCATCGCGTTCTCGCCGGCCTTGTCCTGGATCTCGATGTTGGTCTTCGGATTGGCGAGCAGCGCGGCGCCCACCTTGTCCGACTTCTCGCGCGCGGCGATCACCAGCAGCGGGTAGCCCTGATTGTCGACGCTATTCGGGTCCATACCCTTGGCAAGCAGCTTGTTGACGCCGTCGACGTCGTCGAATTTAACCGACTTGATGAGCGAGTCGATCGGCGCGGCCTGAACCGGAGCCGCGACTAGCGAAGTCAGAGCAGCGCAGGCGAGCGTGGCGGCCAACGCGACGCGCGACGCACTGCGGCGGGCGGAGCCGAGGGCGGTTTGCACCGCTGAAGTCTCTTGCAACACCACGGTCGAAGTCGAGTAATTTGTCATATTCTGCTTTAGGAAACGTCCCTATCCTATTGATATATAGAAACTTTGTAAATCACACGCCGGCCGGCGAAGGGATGTTGAAGAGCCGGAAGAAGTTTTCTGTCGTGGCGGCGGCCAGCGTCGTATCCGGTATGTCGCGCTGTTGCGCGATGAAGCGTCCGACATAACTTACGTACGCAGGTTCATTAGGCTTGCCGCGATATGGCACCGGGGCGAGGTACGGCGAGTCGGTTTCGATCAGCAAACGATCGAGCGGGACGCGGCGCGCGACATCCTGCACGTCGGTCGCGCTCTTGAACGTGACAATGCCCGACAGCGAAATGTAAAAATTCTGCGCCAGTGCCTGCTCGGCAACCGCCCACGGCTCGGTGAAGCAATGCATGACGCCGCCCGGCTCGCTCGCGCGCTCCTCGGCCATGATGCGCAACGTATCTTCAGCGGACGAACGCGTGTGGATGATCAGCGGCTTCCCGGTGGCGTGCGCCGCGCGAATATGGGTACGAAAACGCTCGCGCTGCCACTCCATATCGGCGATCGTGCGGCCTTCCAGACGGTAGTAATCGAGACCGGTCTCGCCGATCGCGACCACCTTCGGATGCGCGGCCAGTTCGATGAGTTCGGCGAGGCTCGGCTCGCGCATGTCCTCGTGATCCGGGTGCACCCCGACCGACGCGAACACGTTCTCGTGCCGGCTGGCGATCTCCAGCACGGACGGTAGTGTCTCCAGGTCAACCGAGACGCATAGCGCATGCGTGACCGAATGGCTGCGCATGTTCTCGAGCACCTGCGGCAGGCGGTCGGCGAGTCCTTCGAAGTTGATATGGCAGTGCGAATCGACAAACATGATGATGTCCTGCTGATAAATAGCGTGGGGTGAATCTGGCCGTCAGTCCGGCTGCAAATCAGACCGCAGTTGCCGTGTCGAGCCGTTTGCCGAGAATCACCAGATCGCGCTCCACGCCGTCCAGCACCGCGACGCGCGGCAGCGATCCCCACGTGTCGAAACCAAAGCTGCGGAACAGGCGCAGGCTTGCTTCATTGTGGCCGAAGATAAAACCCAGCACGGTGTCGATGCCGAGCGCCGGCGCCGCCGCGAGCGAAGCCGCCAGCAACTGCTTGCCGAGCCCCTTGCCGCGCGCGCTTTCGTCCAGATAGATACTGACTTCGGCGGTACGCAGATAGGCCGGGCGCCCGTAGAAATCCGAGAAGCTCAGCCACGCGATCACGCGGCCGGGATGTTGCTCATCTTCCACCACCCACAGCGGACGCTTTTGCGGGCCATGGGCATGAAACCAGGCCAGACGGCTTTCGACGCTCACCGGCTCGAGATCGGCGGTGACTTGCCGCGACGGCACGGTCGAGTTGTAGATGGCGACGATCGCGGGCAGATCGTCGAACGTGGCATCGCGGTAAGAAAGGCTCATGGTGCTTGGACGTGAGGTGGGATACGAATCGAATCAGCGGACGGATGCACGAAGCGGCACAACGCGGTAAAGCGCCCCGCCCTGAGCAAATCGTCCGGCATCAAAAGACTTATGCGAATAGCTCGCGATAACCAATAAACAGTTCTTCAAACACCAGGCGCGCATTCAGCGGGTGGTTCTCGACCGCGCGCTGGCGCGTCACGGTGCGCATGAAACGCGCGAACGCGCTGGCGTCGGCTTGCGATGCGCAGCGCGACAACGCCGTCGACGCCTGCGGAAAATAGCGCGGCGCGCCGGCCGTGCGCTGCGCCAGCAAATCGTACATCCAGCGCTGCAACCAGCCGAGCACCAGCGGCACCGGCAGCTTCTGCAGCGCCTCGCCGCAGGCAAAGGCGTCGCATTCGGCGCCGGCGGCCAGTTGCTTCAGGGTCCAGTCACGCAGCGTGCGGTTCTCGTCGCTCGCCAGTGCAAGAGCCGTGAGCGGCGCACCGCCGGCCTCGGCGAGCAGCGCGGGAGCTTCGGCGACGCCTTGCGCGGCGAGCCACTTCGTGGCGACCTCCGGCGCGGGCATCGTCATGGGCCATTGGCGGCAACGGCTGATAATCGTGGGCAGCAGACGGTCGATGCGCGCCGACACCATCAGGAACACCACACCCGCCGGCGGTTCTTCGAGCGTTTTCAGGAGGGCGTTGGCCGCGGCAATGTTCAGACCCTCGGCGGGATACAACACCACCACCCGCGCACCGCCACGGTGCGAACCGACGCCGACGAAATCGAGCAGCCCGCGAATCTGCTCGATCTTGATTTCCTTGCTGGGCGCTCGGGTCTTCTTGCCTTCGTCGCCTTCGGCCTTCTCGGCTTTTTCGTCCGCTGCATTGGCGAGACCCGCTTCGGCAGCCAGCGCCTCGGGCACGACAATCCGATAGTCCGGATGATTGCCCTGCGTGAACCAGTTGCATGCCACGCACGTGCCGCAGGGCTCGCCGTTGGCCTGCTGAGCTTCACACAGGAGTCCTTGGGCGAGGTGCTGCGCGAAGCGCAACTTGCCGATCCCTGCCTGCCCATGCAGCAACAACGCGTGCGGCCAATGTCCACGCAACTGCTGCAGGCGATTCCAGTCGTCGGCTTGCCACGGATAAATCATCGTTTCTCTTTTAAATCAATCGATTGACGACGCCTTCTGAGACAGAAGGCGAACTTCATCGATGTTATGAGTCAGAATTATATTCTTTTAAAATCAAAGAACTGCAATCAATTCTTCAAGTTGCTTCTGAATTCGCGCGATGCTCTGCGAAGAGTCAATGATAGCGAACCGGTACGGCGCTTCTTCCGCGCGGCGCAGATATTCGGTTCGGGTGCGGTTGAAAAACGCCTCCGATTCGCTTTCGAAACGGTCTGGATCGCGCGCGGCACTGCGGCGTTCGTTGGCGATTTCCGGCGCCAGGTCGAACAGCACGGTCAGGTCCGGCTGGAAACCGCCCTGCACCCAGCGCTCAAGCGTTTCCAGCTTGTCGCGCGGCAGGCCACGGCCGCCGCCCTGATAGGCGAAGGTCGCATCCGTGAAACGGTCGGACAGCACCCAGTCGCCGCGCGCCAGCGCCGGCTCGATCACTTCGGCCAGATGCTGGCGGCGCAGCGCGAACATCAGCAATGCCTCGGTTTCGAGGTCCATCTTCTGATGCAGGACGATCTCGCGAATCTGTTCGCCGAGCGCCGTGCCACCCGGCTCGCGCGTCATCACGACCGAGCGGCCGGTGCTCGCCACCTTCTCTTCGAGGCGCTCGCGAAACCAGCTCAGATGGGTGGTCTTGCCGGCACCGTCGATGCCCTCAAACGTTATGAATTTGCCCCGCGCCATCATTGCCCTCGAATATATTTGTCCACGGCCTTGTTGTGATCGCCGAGGGTGTCAGAAAAGATACTGCTGCCGTCGCCGCGCGATACGAAGTACAGCGCGGTGGATTGCGCCGGGTTCATCGCCGCCTGCAGCGATGCGACACCGGGCAGCGAGATGGGCGTTGGCGGAAGCCCCATCCGGGTGTACGTATTGTAGGGAGTGTCGGTCTGCAGGTCCTTCTTGCGGATGCGGCCGGTGTAGCTGTCGCCCATGCCGTAGATCACGGTGGGGTCGGTTTGCAGCGGCATGCCTACGCGCAGACGGTTCGCGAATACCGCCGCCACCATCGGCCGGTCCGTTGGCTTGCCGGTTTCCTTTTCGATGATCGACGCCATCGTCAACGCATCATACGGGGTCTTGTACGGCAGGTTCGGCGCCCGCGCGGCCCACGCTTCGTCCAGCCGTTGCCGCATCAGACGGTACGCGCGGCGATAGATGTCCAGATCGCTGGTGTTCTTGTCGAACAGATAGGTGTCCGGGAAGAACAGCCCTTCGCCATTGCCGATCGATGCTTCCGGCGCGTTGATCGCGTTCATCAGGTCGGTATCGCTCATGCCGGCCGTGTCGTGCCTGAGCGCCGGATTGGCGTCCAGTTCGGCCCGCATGCGCTTGAAAGTCCATCCTTCGATAATGGTCGCCACGTATTCGTTGACGTCGCCCCGGGCGATTTTCTGCAGCACTTCGTATGGCGTGACGCCCGTCTTGAACTCGTAGTTGCCGGATTTCAGCTCGCTTTGCAGCCCGAGCAGGCGCGTCATGAGCACGAACAGTTCAGGCTCGACCGGCACGCCGCCGCGAATCAGCTGCAGCGTGACGCTGCGCAGGCTGCTATGCGGTTTGACGGTGACGTCGAGTTGCGCGGGGGTCAAATCGAGTGGACTGGTGGCCCAGTGATATCCGCCTGCGATTGCGGCTGCGGCCAGCACAATGACAATTGAGCCGGCGACGAAACATTTCTTCAGAAGGGACATGCGAAACGTGGCTGGGTTGGACCTCATATAATACTTGTTTGCCTTAGCTAAAGTCAGAATTGACTGTTCTCGGAATCCATGAACACACCGCTCGCTACCGCTTCAGGCACGCCCTCCGTCACTCCTGCAGTTGCGCCCTCCGGCGCTGTGGCCACGGCGCACGCTGCCGCGTCTGCCGCACTCCCTACGCTGCCACGCCCCGCCGCCGATGAATTCGACGCCGTCATCCAGCAAGGCGCCTACATGCCGCTCACGCAGTTCGGCGTGATCGACGCGACCGGCGACGACGCGGCGAGCTTCCTGCATGGCCAGTTGACCAACGACACCCAGCATCTCGATGCCGCCAATGCGCGCCTCGCGGGCTATTGCTCGGCCAAGGGCCGGCTGCTGGCGTCGTTGCTGACGTGGCGCACGGGCGAGACGATCCGCCTGCTGGTGTCGAAGGATCTGCAGGCCGCCGTGCAGAAGCGGCTGTCCATGTTCGTCCTGCGCGCCAAGGCAAAACTGGCGGACGCGAGCGGCGAGCTGGCGGTGGTGGGCCTCGCGGGCGACGTGCGCAAAGCGCTTTCCGGCGTGTTCGACGCGCTGCCTGACGGCGTGCATGTGCAGGTGGACGGCACGGCGGGCTCGCTGATTCGCGTGCCGGACGCGCTCGGCCGGCTGCGCTATCTGTGGATCGGCCCGAAGGCCGCGATCGAGACGTATCTGCCGATGCTCGACGAAAAGTTGAAACGCGTGTCGCCGGCGGTATGGGATTGGCTCGACATTCGTGCCGGCGAGCCGCGCATCACTCAACCGGTGGTTGAGCAGTTCGTGCCGCAAATGGTCAATTTCGACGTACTAGGCGCGGTCAATTTCCGCAAAGGCTGCTATCCCGGTCAGGAAGTGGTGGCCCGCAGCCAGTATCGCGGCACGATCAAGCGGCGCACCTCGCTCGCGAACGTGGCGGGTGAACTGGATACGGCCAAGGCCGGCGTGGAGTTGTTTCACTCGGACGATCCGGGCCAGCCGTGCGGCATGGTGGTGAACGCGGCATCGGCGCCGGAAGGTGGTGTCGACGTGCTGGTGGAGATCAAGCTGGCGGCGCTCGAAGGCGGCTCGGTGCACCTGGGCGCGGCGGACGGTCCGGCACTGACGTTCCTGCCGTTGCCATACGGCTTGCCTACCGAAGTCTAAGCATCCGAACCGCAGCGGCGCAGCAATCAGGCGCCGCTTTTTTTATTGCTCCGGCTCCTCCACCGCCCTCACCGGGAGACTGCCCCCGATGTGCCTGATCGTTTTCGACTGGCGACCCGATGTGCTCGACGGGCCGCTCTTCACACTCGCGGCGAATCGCGACGAATTCTTCCGCCGCACCGCCGAACCGATCAGCTGGTGGCTTGACGCGCCGACCGTACTGGCCGGCCGCGATCTGGTGGGCGGCGGCACATGGCTCGGCATGTCGCGCGACGGCCGCTTCGCCGCGCTGACCAATTACCGCGCGCCACATGAAATGCGCGCCGATGCGCCGACCCGCGGCACGCTGGTCAGCGACTGGCTCACCGGCTCCGCGCAAGGCGCGGCCAACGGCAAGGGCCGGCGCGAAACGCCACTCGGCTATCTGCAACACGTCGCGCAAACCGGCGAGATCTACAACGGCTTCAATCTGCTGGTCGGCGACTGGACGCGCCGCGAGCTCGGCTGGTATTGCAACCGCTCGAACATCGCGCCCACGCTGCTCGCGCCGGGCACGCACGGCATCTCGAATGCGGTGCTCGACACCGCATGGCCGAAGCTGGTCAAGAAACGCACCGAACTGGCCACGATGCTCACGCGCGACGCGATGCCGCCGCTCGAACGCCTGATCGATCTGATGCGCGATCCACGTCTCGCGCGCGATGACGAACTGCCGTCCACCGGCATTCCGCTCGAACGAGAGCGTGCCTTGTCGGCGGCGTTCATCGAAACGCCGGAGTACGGCACGCGCGGCACGACCGCGGTGCGCGTGGTCGCGCATGGCGAGGTTATCAGCGTAGCGGCGGCGGAACGCAGCGACGACAACGGCTCGCACCGGATCGTGCGGCCCGGCGACTTCGAGCGAAGCTTTGCGTTCAACGTTGAACGCGAGATTGCCTGAGGCACGGCGATCATTCGACGCCGAATGCCACCCGCAATGCCGCGGCGGCATCCGAGTGCGCCCGCGCGACATCGGGGACGTAGCCGCCCATCTTGAAGAACTCGTGAATCATGCCGGGATAGCGCTTCAGGGTGACCTGATTGCCCGCCGCGCGCAATTTTTCCGCATACGCATCGCCCTCGTCGCTTAAGGGATCGTATTCGGCGGTCGCGATCCATGCCGGTGCGAGGCCGCTGAAATCGGGCGCCCCACGCGTGCCGTCGAGCGGCGCGAAACGCCAGTCGTCGCGGTCGCTCTTATCGCGCACGTATTGATCGAAGAACCATTGAATCGTCTCGCCCGACAGCAGGAAGCCGTCGGCGAGGCGCGCGTGCGAATCGGTTTGCTGGTGGCCGGTGGCGCCCGGATAGATCAGCAATTGCAGCATCAGCTTGATGCCCGCATCGCGTGCGAGGACCGCACACACCGCGGCCAGGGTGCCGCCCGCGCTATCGCCGCCCACGGCCAGCCGCTCTGCGTCGATTCCATATTCGGTGGCATGCGCGTGCAGCCACGTCAATGCATCGAATGCGTCTTCAACGGCGGTGGGGAATTTGTACTCGGGCGCGAGCCGGTAATCGACCGACAGCACCGCACAACGCCCGTCGCGTGCGAACATCCGGCACAACGCGTCGTGCGTATCGACACTGCCGACCGTGAAGCCGCCGCCGTGAAAATACACCAGCGCCGGCATCGGCTCGGCCCAGCTCGGCTCGACAGGTTGATAAAGACGCGCGCGAATCGCCGCGCCGTCGCGCGTCGGCACGCTCAGGTCTTCGACCCCGAACATGGGTGCGCTTGCGATCTCCAGAATCGGTGCGCTTTTCTCATAGGACGCACGCGCCTGTTGCGGGCTCATCTCGTGAAGCTGCGGGCGTTTCGCCCGCGCGATCATGTCGAGTATCTGCTCGATCTTCGGATTCAGCGGCATTGGGTTTCTGGCGGCGCGTGGGCGCTGGGCATCAAGGGGGCGTTAAGGGATAGAAACTGGTGGATAAAACCGGGGGATAAAACCCGCGAAAAAGTCAGGGCAAGCGGCAAAAAACACAGCGGCAAACGGCCCGTGTGATGCCACACGCCCCTAGCCCACGTTCTTCACTTCGGGCTTCAGCGACATCGGATCCGTAGGGTTGCGCAACTGCTCGATATCCTCGTGACGCAGCTTCACCGTCGCCATGATGCCCGGATGCGTGACGATGTAAAAACGTCGCGCGGCGATCGCTTCGAACGTAATGTCGGCAACGTCGGTCGCGCTCAGCTTGCCCGCTTGCACCGCCCGCTGCAATTGCTTGCCGGCGGCGATCTGCGAGCGAGTCGGTCCGCTCGCGTTGCGCAGTTCAGTAGGCCGCGCGCGTTCCGCGTCGGCGATACCGGTCGGCACGAAGGCCGGACACAACAACGAACAGCCGACCTCGCCACCGCCTGCCGTCGGCTCCGGCCGGCCTGCCTGCGCGATTTGCAGGTCGTGATAAAGCGTCTCGGTGAGCGACACCACGGCGTGCTTCGAGGCGTTGTAGACGCCCATCGCGGGCGGCGACAGCAAGCCCGCCACCGACGCCGTGTTGACGATATGCGCGGGCTCGTTCTGCCTCAGCATGATCGGCGTGAAGGCACGCACGCCGTGCGCAACGCCCATCACGTTGACGTTGAACACCCACGCCCAATCGTTCGCCGAGCTTTCCCAGAGGAAGCCGCCCGAGCCCACGCCGGCGTTGTTGAACAGCAGATGCACCTTGCCGAACGCGTCGAGCGCCGCTTGCGCGAGCGCTTCGACCTGGGCCGCGTCGGACACGTCCGTCGGCACGCCGATTACCTCGACGCCGTCGGCGCGCAATGCGTCGACGGTTTGAACAAGCGCCTCGGGATTCAGGTCGGCGAGCACGAGCTTCATGCCGAGCGATGCGCCCTTCTCCGCAAACGCCCGGCCGAAACCGCTTGCTGCCCCCGTGATCACCGCTACCTTGCCGGCGAATTCGAACATCGTTTCTCTCCTGCGTTTATCGGCCCGGAATTATCCACCGGAAAGCGTCAGCCGATACGGCGACCGGCTGAGCCTCATCGATCTCTATCGCATGCGCGGCTGGACAGCCGCCGCGCTCAAATCAGCTTGACGAGCTGCTTGCCGAAGTTCTTGCCCTTCAGCAAACCGATGAACGCCTCGGGCGCCGCATCGAGCCCTTGCGCGATCGTCTCGCGATATTGCAGCTTTTTCTGCGCGACCAGCGTGCCGAGCTGCTTGAGCGCTTCGGGCCACACCTCCATATGCTCGCTGACAATGAAGCCCTGCACCAGCAGACGCTGCGTGAGCATCAGCGACGGGTGCTTGAGCGGCAGCGGCTGGCCGTCATAACCGGCGATAAACCCGCACAACGCGATGCGTCCAAAGGCGTTCATGCGCGCGAGCGTAGCGTCGAGCACTTCGCCGCCGACGTTCTCGAAGTAGCCATCGACGCCGTCCGGCGTCACGGCCTTGAGGTCCTGATACAGGTTGCCTGCCTTGTAGTCGACGCACGCGTCAAAGCCAAGCGTCTCGACCACGTAGCGGCACTTATCCGCGCCGCCTGCGATCCCGACCGCACGTGCCCCGGCCAGCTTCGCCAGCTGGCCGACCACGCTGCCCACCGCGCCGCTTGCCGCGCTGACCACCACGGTGTCGCCCGCTTTCGGCGCGATGATCCGGTTCAGGCCGTACCAGGCCGTGACGCCCGGCATGCCGACCGGGCCGAGATATGCCGACAGCGGCACGTGCGTGTCGTCGACTTTCTGCACACCCGCGCCGTTCGAGGTGCCGTATTCCTGCCAGCCGAACATCGCGACCACCTTATCGCCGACCGCGAATTTCGGCTTCTTCGACTCGACCACCTCGCCCACCGTACCGCCGATCATCACTTCGTTCAGCGGTTGCGGGGCTGCATACGACTTGCTGTCGTTCATGCGGCCGCGCATGTACGGATCGAGCGACAGAAAGTGATTGCGGACGCGGAATTCGCCGTCGGCAAGCGGCGCAAGCGGGGTTTCGACGAGCTTGAAGTTATCGGGCGTGACAGCACCTTGTGGGCGCGAAGCCAGCACGAGTTGACGGTTGATCTGGGGCATGACGGTCGTCTCCATGGGTTACCGATGTGATCGGCGAGTGATTCGAACGAACGGTGTATGCAGTAACGGATCCGGCGCGCAGCGGGCTCGCTGCACGCCATTCATCCGCCGATTAGCTGTCGCTGGGACCGGGTTTCGCCGAAGGGTCGCTGCGTAGACGCTGTTGCGTCACGTCGCGGCCCACGGCAAGACGCCGCATATATTTGAAGGTGCCGAGCGCCTTGGCGACGAAGTGGCCCTCGCTATCGCGGATCTCGCCTTCGCAATAGGCCATGGTGGTCGAGCGATGCAGCACGCGGCCGGTGGCGCGCAATTCGCCGCGGCCCGGCTGCATGAAGTTGACCTTCATCTCGACAGTGACGACGCCAATACCGTCGCCGGCCAGGCTGCGCGCGGCCATCGCGAGCGCGACGTCGGCAAGCGTCATGGTCACGCCGCCGTGCGCAACGTCCCACGTGTTCATGTGGTCGTGCTGCAGCGGCAACACGATTTCGCTGACGCCGTCGGCAACCGAGACGAGTTGCGCGCCCAACCGGTCGACGAACGGGCTTTCGGGCAGCGACGCAGCGCCCGCTTTAGATGAAGATGATTCGGTCATTGCTGATTTCAGATTCCGTAGTCGGCGCATTCGCCCGACGCACGCGGTGCGCCTGAAGTGAATATCCGCGGGTTTCGGGCTGCCCGGACGTGCGCTCGACGGCGCACACGTGCAGCAGGAAATGATAACCGCTATGGGGTTCGCGCATGCGCCGCCATCCGTGCCGCCAGCCGCCCCAAACTGCGCACCGCTTCGTCGGCCCGGTCGAGATCCGTACTCGGGCAACTGAGGCGAATGAAATGATCGAAGCGCCCTGCGTTCGAAAACACCGTACCCGGCATCACGCGAATGCCTTCGTCCAACGCCGCTTCGAAAAAAGCGGAGGACGACACGTGACGCGGCAACTCGATCCAGTAGAACATCCCGCCGCCCGGTGGCGTGAAGCGCGTTCCGTCGGGGAACGATGCGGCGATCGCCGCGGCCATACGTTCGCGCTGAATCCGCAGCCGGTCGCGCAAGCGCCGCAGATGGCGCTCATACGCATTCGTTTCCAGAAATTCGGCGAGCACGACTTGCGACAGCTGCTCGTTATGGCGCGACTGCGTGAACTTCAGCATGCCGACGCGCCGATGCCAGCGTCCGCCGTTGATCCAGCCGACCCGCATGCCGGGCGCGAGCGTTTTGTTGAACGACGTGCAATGGATCACCGTGCCGTCGGTGTCCCAGGACTTCAACGACCTGGGCGGCTGAGCAGTGTCGACCAGTTCGCGGTAGGGATCGTCTTCGATCAGCGCAATGCCGGCACGCGAACACAGTTCGACGAGCCGGGCCTTGTGCGTATCGGGCATGACGCTGCCGAGCGGATTCTGCAGATTCGGCACGACCACCACCGTCCTGATATCCGGATGCGTTTGCAGCGCGAACGCCAGGGCTTCGACGGCGATGCCGGTGGTCGGGCTGGCCGGGATTTCGAGCGCCCGCAGGCCGAGGCTTTCGAGCACCTGCAGCAAGCCGAAGAAGCACGGCGACTCCACCGCGACCGTGTCGCCCGGCTGCGTCACGGCGCGCAAGGCCAGGTTCACGGCTTCGATGCCGCCGTGGGTCATGATCACGTCGTCCGCGCCGATCTGAATGCCGACGTCGAGCGCGCGGCGCGCAATGATCGCGCGCAATTCGGGATCGCCCTGATCGTGGCCGGCCGTGGTCAGCAAGGTCGGCCGGCGGCGCAATGCGCGCAACGCGGCCTTTTGCAAGGCGTCCGTGGGGTAAAGATCGGGCGACGCAGTCGAGCCGCCGAGATTCAACGCGCCGGGATAGCGCTGGAATTTCGACACGATCGCCGAAATCGCCGAATGGATGCCGACGAACTGCGCGGCGCCGGGCGCGGCCGCGAGATCCGGCTCGGTGGCGCCCGGCAAGGTAGGCGCTTGCCGGGCGCGCACAAAGTAACCGGCGCGTGGCCGGGCGTCGATGAGCGCGTCGCGTTCCAGCGTGCGATAACTTTCGGTCGCCGTCGCAAGGCTCACGCCGTGCCGCTGCATGAACGCGCGCATCGATGGCATGCGGTCGCCGGGACGCAGCACGCCTTTATCGATCGCATGGCGGTATTGGTCGGCCAGTTGGCGGTAGAGGGGGCGGCCATCCGTGGGGCGGCCATCCGTGGGGCGGCTATCCGCGGGGCGGCCATCCGCGAGCCGGTCATCCACGGGGCTGCCGTCCACGGGCTGTTCCTCCAGCGATAAAACCGCTGCCGGCGCCTCGGGCATGGATAGGGAAGAGTTCATGAACCGATGGTGCGGACAGTTCGTGCGCGGCGACAGATACACATCGGCCTGATTCCAACCGATACAGCACACTGAAACCTCGCTTTGTACCGGTTCACATAGTCCATTGCTGCGCCTGTTTTCACGTGGACGAACTCAATAAGCTTTGTGGCATGGAAACGGTTTAAAGGAGTCGATCATGCCCGCTGCAGCACCTCGCCCCGATTTGTCCCGCGCTGCCGCCACCTGCCGCGTCGCGGCCGGCCAGATGGCCGTACACAATCTGCGCGCACGCACCTCGATCGTGGCCGTCGAAGGCGATCTGCAACTCGACTTCCGCGATCACGCCCTCGCGTGGCTCGGCGATACCGTCCCGCTCACCTCGCTCACGCTGCACGAAGGCGAATGCTATGTCACGCCACAGCGTGGCGTCGTAACGATCAGCACCACGGATGCGCGATCCGCGGTGTTCGCCGTCCAGCCGTGCCGCGCCGAAAACGAGTGGCTCGCTTACCTCATTCAAGCCGGGCGCAATCTGGCGCGCCTCGTCAAAACGCGACTGCGGCGCGCCATCTGATACATCCCTACCGGTGCGTGACCGGGGCGCTCTGCCCGGTCACGCGCCTGATCACACCACTTCAAACAAACCTGCCGCGCCCTGGCCGCCACCGATACACATCGTCACGACGACCAGCTTCGCGCCACGCCGCTTACCTTCGATCAACGCGTGGCCGGTCAGGCGCGCGCCCGATACGCCATACGGATGGCCCACCGCGATCGCGCCGCCATTAACATTCAGACGGTCGTGCGGAATGCCGAGCTTGTCGGCGCAATACAGCACCTGCACCGCGAACGCTTCGTTCAGCTCCCACAGGTCGATATCCTCGACCTTCAGGCCGGCCTGCTTGAGCAGCTTCGGCACGGCGAACACCGGGCCGATGCCCATCTCGTCCGGTTCGCAACCGGCCACCGCAAAGCCGCGGAAAATACCGAGCGGTTGCAGACCTTCGCGCTCCGCAACTTTCGCGTTCATCACGACACAAGCCGACGCGCCGTCCGAGAACTGGCTCGCATTGCCTGCTGTAATCACGCCGCCGGGCATCGCGGTGCGAATCTTCGACACACCTTCGAGCGTGGTGTCGGCACGAATGCCTTCGTCGGCGCTGACTGTCACTTCCTTCGTGAAGAGACGCCCGCTCGCTTTGTCGGCGACGCCGGCCAGCACCGTCAGCGGCACGATCTCGTCCTTGAACTTGCCGGCTTCGAGCGCGGCCGCGGCACGCTGTTGCGAGCGCACACCGTATTCGTCCTGACGTTCCTTCGAGATCGAGTAGCGCTTCGCGACGTTCTCGGCGGTCTGCAGCATCGACCAGTAGATTTCCGGCTTGTTCTTGCTGAGCCAGCCTTCGACCATCATGTGGCGATTCATCTCGTTCTGCACGCACGAGATCGACTCCACGCCACCCGCGACGAATACATCGCCCTCACCGGCGATCACGCGTTGCGCGGCCAGCGCGATCGTCTGCAAACCGGACGAGCAGAAGCGGTTCACCGTCATGCCCGGCACGCTGACCGGCAAACCGGCGCGCAGTGCGATCTGGCGCGCGATGTTGGCGCCCGTCGCGCCTTCCGGATTCGCGCAGCCCATGATCACGTCTTCGATGCGCGCCGGGTCCAGCTTCGCGCGCTCGACGGCGGCCTGCGTCACATGCCCGCCGAGCGTCGCGCCGTGCGTCATGTTGAAACCGCCGCGCCATGATTTGGCCAGGCCCGTACGGGCGGTAGATACGATTACGGCATCAGTCATGCATCTCTCCTGTGTCGACCCGAGTTAGCGCTTTAGCTGTCGACCCGAGTTGGCGCTTTAGCGCTTACTCGGGTCTCATGCAAAGCTCTTACTCGGGTCCCATGCCAGTTGGCTGGTCCTTCCAGATGTTGATGGTGGGCGCGCTGGCGGATCGCTCGGTCGCCCCACTTCACTCATTTCAGTCGCTCGCTCATTGAGCCCGAGCGGCGGCGCTTCAGCCGTTGAACCCACGGCCCTTTGCCGCCAGCTCCGCGATGCTCGGCGCCAGTTGCCACGCGTCGCCATTCGGCCGCGACGCATAGCGGCGAATCGCACGCTCGACGTTGTAGAGGCCGACCGTATCCGCGTACAGCATCGGGCCGCCGCGATAGAGCGGGAAGCCGTAGCCGGTCAGATAGACCATGTCGATATCCGACGCCTTCGACGCAATGCCTTCCTCGAGAATCTTCGCGCCTTCATTGACGAGCGCGAACACGAGGCGCTCGACGATTTCCTCGTCGCTGATCTTGCGGCGCTCGGCATTGGTTTCCTTCGAGAACGCTGCGATCATGTCGTCGACCACTTTCGACGGATACGCAGTACGGTCCCCCGCCTTGTAGTCGTACCAGCCACCGCCGGTCTTCTGCCCGAAGCGGCCGGTCTCGCACAGACGGTCGGCAATCTTCGAGTAGTGCATGTCGGGATGTTCCTGATAGCGGCGCTTGCGAATCGCCCAGCCGATGTCGTTGCCGGCCAGGTCGCTCATGCGGAACGGGCCCATCGCAAAGCCGAACTTCTCGATTGCCTTGTCCACCTGCGCGGGCAATGCGCCTTCTTCGAGCATGAAGAGCGCCTGGCGGATGTACTGCTCGATCATCCGGTTGCCGATGAAGCCGTCGCACACGCCCGAGACCACCGCGGTTTTCTTGATCTTCTTTGCGAGCTTCATGACGGTGGCGAGCACGTCTTTCGCCGTGGCCTTGCCGCGCACCACTTCGAGCAGCTTCATCACGTTGGCCGGGCTGAAGAAGTGCATGCCGACCACGTCTTGCGGGCGCTTCGTGAAAGCGGCGATCTTGTCGACATCCAGCGTCGACGTGTTCGACGCGAGGATCGCGCCGGGCTTCGCTACTTCGTCCAGACGCTTGAACACCTGCTCCTTGACGCCCAGTTCTTCGAACACCGCTTCGACGATCAGGTCGGCGTTTTTCAGATCGTCGTAGGAAAGTGTCGGCGTGATCAAGGCCATGCGCTGTTCCAGCGCTTCGGGCTTGAGCTTGCCCTTCTTGACGGTGGCTTCGTAATTCTTGCGGATCGTGGCGAGACCGCGATCGAGTGCTTCCTGCTTCGTTTCCAGCAGCGTGACCGGAATGCCGGCGTTGATGAAGTTCATCGCGATGCCGCCGCCCATCGTGCCGGCGCCGATCACGGCCACCTGCTTGATGTCGCGCACCGGCGTATCCGCCGGCACATCGGGAATCTTGCTCGCCGCGCGTTCGCCGAAGAATGCGTGACGCAGTGCGTGGCTTTCCGGCGTTTGCACGAGCGCGACGAAGCATTCGCGTTCGAACGCGAGGCCCTTGTCGAAACCGTTCTGCACGCCCGCTTCCACGGCGTCGATACACTTCAGCGGTGCCGGGAAATTCTTCGCCATCGCGGCAACCGTATTGCGCGCGAACTGGATGAAACCGGCGGCATTCGGATGCTCGATCTTGCGGTCGCGCACCTTCGGGTGCGGGCCGGCCTGTGCCCCGACCTTGCGGGCAAACGCGAGCGCCGCTTCAGCCAGATCGCCTTCCACGACCTGGTCGAACAGCCCCGAATCGGCCAGCTTCTCCGACATCACCGGCGCGCCGGAGACGATCATGTTGAGCGCGGCTTCAAGGCCAATTGCGCGCGGCAGACGCTGCGTGCCGCCCGCGCCCGGCAGGATGCCGAGCTTCACTTCCGGCAGCGCGATCTGCGCGCCAGGTGCGGCGATGCGGTAATGCGCGCCGAGCGCAAGTTCAAGGCCGCCGCCCATGGCAACGCTATGAATCGCGGCGACAACCGGCTTGGTACTCCCTTCGACGGTCTTGATGACCGTATGGAGGGTCGGCTCCTGGGTCGCCTTCGGCGTGTTGAATTCAGTGATATCGGCGCCGCCAGAAAAGGCTTTGCCGGCGCCCGTCAGCACGATCGCCTTGATGGCCGGGTCGTTCTGCGCGCGCTCGATCCCTTCGACGATACCGGCTCGCGTCGAAAGGCCGAGGCCGTTTACGGGGGGATTGTTCAGCGTAATGACGGCCACGCCGTCATGAGTTGTGTAGTCCACTGCCATCTGCCTGCCTCCGTGCGATGAGGCGGCGCATGACGCGCCGCCCGTCCGGGATTATCGAGTCGGCTCATAGTCCGACTTTAGCGCCGATTCCCCGGGGTCAGCAGGCAGAATACACAAAAAAGCACGCTCGTTCAATTTATCGTTAGGCGGGGTTTCCCCTGGCAGGCGGAGTCAGCGGGCAATCCTTTTCGTCTTCGAGCGCGGACGGCAGCACGTGGTCGCGAAAAATGTCGCGCAGCTTGAGCTTTTGCAGCTTGCCGGTGGCCGTGTGCGGCAACTCGTCGACGAAAACGACGTCGTCGGGAATCCACCATTTCGCCACCTTGCCGTCATAGAAGGCGAGCAACTCCTCGCGCGTCACGTCGAAACCCGCCCGCTTGACCACCACCAGCAGCGGCCGCTCGGTCCATTTCGGATGCGCGCAGGCAATGCACGCGGCCTCGGCCACCGCTGGATGCGCGATCGCGACGTTCTCGATGTCGATCGAACTGATCCACTCACCGCCCGACTTGATCACATCTTTCGAGCGATCCGTGATGTGCAGGAAGCTGTCGCGGTCGATGGTGGCGACGTCGCCGGTCGGGAACCAGCCGTCCACGAGCGGCGACTCGTCCTTGCGGAAATACCGGTCGATCACCCACGGACCGCGCACGTGCAGATCGCCGAACGCCACGCCGTCCCAGGGCAGATCGCGCCCGTCTTCGCCGACGATCTTCATATCGACGCCATACAGCACATGGCCCTGCTTTTCGAGCAGTTTGCGCTGCTCCTCGATCGGACGCTGACTCTGTTCCCACGTCAGTTTCGACAGGGTGCCGAGCGGCGACATTTCCGTCATGCCCCATGCATGGATCACCTGCACGCCGTACTCGTCCTCGAAGGTTCGCAGCATGGCCGGTGGGCATGCCGAGCCGCCGATCACCGTGCGATTGAGCGAGGAGAAGCGCACCTTGGCCTCGCGCAGATAGTTGAGCAGGCCGAGCCACACCGTCGGCACGCCGGCCGAATAGGTGACGCGCTCGCTTTCCATCAGTTCATACAGCGACTTGCCGTCGAGATCCTTACCGGGGAAAACCAGCTTGGCGCCGGTCAGCGGCGCGGAGTGCGGAATGCCCCACGCGTTCACATGAAACATCGGCACGACCGGCAGCACGGAGTCGCGCGCGGACAGGCTCATCGCATCGGGCAGCGCCGCGCCGAACGCATGCAGCACCGTCGAACGATGCGAATACAGCGCGCCTTTCGGATTGCCGGTGGTGCCGGACGTATAGCAGAGATAAGAGGCCTGACGTTCGTCGATGGCCGGCCAGTCGTAGTGGCCATTCTGGGCGTCCAGCAAGGTTTCGTAGCTCAGCACCGGCGTTTGCATCTTCGGCAGATGCGCTTCGTCGGCCAGCGCGATCCAGCCGCGGACTTTGGGGCAGTGCGGCGCGAGCGCGTCGACGAGCGGTGCGAACGTGGTGTCGAACAGCACGTAGGCGTCGTCGGCGTGGTTGACGATGTAGGCGATCTGATCGGGAAAGAGGCGCGGGTTGATCGTGTGGCAGACGGCGCCGAAACCGGTCGTGCCGTAATACGCTTCCAGATGCCGGTAGCCGTTCCAGGCCAGCGTGGCCACCCGCTCGCCGGGCTCGACACCGAGCGCGATCAGCGCCTGCGCCAGCTGCTTCGCGCGCTTTTCACAGTCGCGATAGGTATAGCGATGCACGTCGCCTTCGATGCGTCGCGACACGATCTCGGTGTCGCCGAAATGCCGCGCGGCATGCGCGAGCAACGAGGACACGGTGAGCGGCACGTCCATCATCTGGCCAAGCAGCGGCGTCGTCATAAAGAGAGGTCTCCTCGCCTTGTGTGCGTCATTGAGGTTGCTGTTCGAGGCCGCGCGGCATGCTCCGGAACGGTGCGGGCGCGCTCCGGCAGGAGACGCCCGGCACGCGAGCGGCATGGGGCGAAAGGCCGGCCAGCAGCTCCGCGGGCGCGGACTTACAATATCGGTTAATCCAGAGGCGCTCAATATGTCGTTTTCCCCAAGCATTGCAGGGTTATCCGAGCCTTTATCGGCTCTTTCCAACGCACTTACCGCCTCGCCCGAAAGCGCGTTCGCGCGCCTCGGCAGCGTGTTTCTGACCCGGCTGCCGGCGGCGCCGCTCAGCGCACCGTACGTGGTCGGGTTCTCCGAAGAAACCGCTGCGTTGCTCGGCTTAGAGCCCGGGCTCCAGAACGATCCGGGCTTTGCCGAACTGTTCTCCGGCAACGCCACACGCGAATGGCCTGCCGAAGCACTGCCGTATGCATCGGTGTATTCGGGGCATCAGTTCGGCGTGTGGGCCGGCCAGCTCGGCGACGGCCGCGCGCTCGGTCTCGGCGAAGTCGAGCACGACGGCCAGCGCTTCGAGCTGCAGCTCAAAGGCGCGGGCCGCACGCCCTATTCGCGCATGGGCGACGGCCGCGCCGTCCTGCGCTCGTCGATCCGCGAATATCTGTGTTCGGAAGCGATGCATCACCTCGGCATTCCGACCACGCGCGCGCTGTGCGTGATCGGTTCCGACCAGCCGGTGCGCCGCGAAGAAGTCGAAACCGCGGCAGTCGTCACGCGCGTGGCGCCGAGTTTCGTACGCTTCGGGCACTTCGAGCATTTCTATTCGAACGATCGCGTCGACGCACTGCGCGCCCTCGCCGACCATGTGATCGATCGCTTCTATCCGCATTGCCGCGAAACCGGCGATCCGTATCTCGCGCTGCTGAACGAAGCGGTGCTGTCCACGGCCGATCTGATGGTCGAATGGCAAGCTGTCGGCTTCTGCCATGGCGTGATGAATACCGACAACATGTCGATCCTCGGTCTTACGATCGACTACGGCCCATTCGGCTTCATGGACGGCTTCGACGCCGGCTACATCTGCAATCACTCGGATTCGCAAGGCCGTTACGCGTACAAGATGCAGCCGCAGATCGCCTACTGGAACCTCTTCTGCCTCGCGCAAGGCCTGTTGCCACTATTGGGTGAGCAGCATGAGGGGAGCGTGCGCGGCGACAAGGCGATCGAAGACGCGCAACGCGTGCTCGGCGGTTTCAAGGACCGTTTCGCGCCGGCGTTGGAACAACGCATGCGCGCCAAGCTCGGCCTGGAAACCGAACGCGACGGCGACGACACGCTAGTCAACCGTCTGTTCGAAGTGATGCACGCCAACCGCGTGGATTTCACGCTGACGTTCCGCAATCTGGCGCGTATTTCCCGGCGCGACTCAAGCGGCGACGCATCCGTGCGCGACCTGTTTCTCGACCGTGCCGCGTTCGACGCGTGGGTGAACGACTACCGCGCGCGTTTGTCCCATGAAACACGCGACGACGCCGCGCGCGCCATTGCAATGAACCGTGTCAACCCCAAATTCGTACTTCGCAATCATCTGGCGGAAACGGCGATCCGCCGGGCGAAAGAGAAGGATTTCTCCGAAGTGGAACGTTTGGCCGCCGTGCTGCGCCGCCCGTTCGACGAGCAACCGGAGAATGAAGCGTATGCGGGGCTGCCGCCTGATTGGGCCAGTTCGCTGGAAGTGAGCTGCTCTTCGTGACGAGCCCCAAAAACAATCTCGAGACAGGAACCCCGACCATGAACAAACCCGACGACCTCAACAGCGGCGCGCCCGCCGTGCAGAAAGACGACGCCGAATGGCGCAAACAGCTCTCCGACATCGAATATCAGGTGACGCGCCACGCGGCCACCGAGCGCCCCTTTACCGGCCGCTATCACGATCACTGGGACCGCGGCATCTATGATTGCGTGTGCTGCGGCACGCCGCTGTTCGAATCGGACACCAAGTTCGACGCCGGTTGCGGCTGGCCGAGCTACTTCAAGCCGATCAACGGCGAGGTGATCGCCGAAAAAACCGACCGCTCGCACGGCATGCTGCGCATCGAGGTGCAGTGCAAGAACTGCGGCGCGCACCTGGGTCACGTGTTCGAAGACGGTCCGGCGCCGACCGGTCTGCGTTACTGCATCAATTCGGCTGCGTTACAATTCGAGCCCAAGTAACGCAGCGCGGAGTTCGGCGCGTTACCGGTCGGCGTCTGTCATGAAACGCCAGCCGGTGGCGGCTCCCTTCATCCGGCTTGCGCACCGATCAACGCAGCGGTCAACGCGGCGCTTACCCGGCACGGCAATCCTGCTACGAATGGCGCAACGCGCCGCTCCGGGCTGCCGCGGCGGGTTTGCGCCGCATTCCCCGCCACCGGGCGCCCCGCGCCGCGTCTCCGTTCCTTCGACCCATTCTCCGTATTCCCGACCAGATAATGAAATTCCTGTTCGATCTGTTCCCGATCATCCTGTTTTTCGTCGCCTTCAAGATATGGGGCATTTTCACGGCGACGGCAGTGGCGATCGTTGCCACGCTGGTGCAGATCGCGTGGGTGGCCTTCCGCCACCGCAAGGTCGACCCGATGCTGTGGGTGAGCCTCGGCGTCGTCACCGTATTCGGCGGCGCGACGCTCGTGCTGCACAACGACACCTTTATCAAATGGAAGCCGACCGTGCTGTACTGGGCGTTTTCGGTCGCGCTGATCGTCTCGCAACTCGCCTTCAACAAGAACCTGATCGAAGCGATGATGGGCAAGCAGATCACGCTGCCGCACGCGATCTGGGGCAAGCTGAATATCGTCTGGGCGATTTTCTTCGTACTGCTGGGCCTGGTGAATCTGTTCGTCGCGTACAACTACACGACCGATCAGTGGGTCAATTTCAAGCTGTTCGGCGCGACCGGGTGCCTGGTGGTTTTCATCGTCGGACAGAGTTTGTGGCTATCGAAGTACATGAAGGAAGAATGACATGACGAGCGATGTGTTCATGCACGCCACCACCGCCGAGCGCGCCGCGCTGATCGAGGCGCGCCTCACCGCGGCGCTCGCGCCGGTCGCCTCGATCCAGATCACGGACGACAGCGCGCAGCACGCGGGCCATGCCGGCGCGTCTGCCGGCGGTCATTTCACTGTCACAATCGTGGCCGCCGCATTTGCCGGCAAGGCCCGCGTGGCGCGGCATCGCATGGTGTATGATGCGCTGGCCGATGCCATGCAGCGCGGCATTCACGCCCTTGCAATCACGGCGTATACGCCCGAAGAATTCGCTTTGTTGCCCCGCTAGGAAACCTTTCGATGACCTTGAAGAAAACCCGCCTTTGGGTATTGCTGGCTGCCTTTGCGGCCGCACCTGCATTCGCACAGAACATCGCTGTCGTAAACGGCACCCCGATTCCGAAATCGCGCGCCGACGCGTTGATCAATCAACTGGTACAACAAGGCAAGCAAGACTCGCCGCAGCTGCAAATGGCCGTGCGTGAAGAGTTGGTGAACCGCGAAATCCTGATGCAGGAAGCGCTGCGCCGCGGCCTGCCGAATCGGCCGGACGTCAAGGCGCAAATCGCCGTTGCACAGCAAACCGTCGTGCTGCGCGCGTTGATCGAAGACTTCGTGAAGAACAACACGCCGACCGACGCCGAAGTCACCGCGCGCTACAACGCGCTGGTCAAGGACGCGGGCGGCAAGGAATACCATCTGCACCACATCCTCGTGGACAACGAACAGCAAGCCAAGGATCTGATCGCGAAGATCAAGGGCGGCGCGAGCTTCGAAGACCTCGCCAAGCAATACTCGAAGGACCCGGGATCGGGCAAGAATGGCGGCGACCTGGACTGGTCGGACCCGAAGGCCTACGTGCCTGAATTCGCGGACGCGGCCACGCATCTGCAGAAGGGCCAGATGACCGACGCGCCGGTGCATACGCAATTCGGCTGGCACATCATCCGTGTCGACGACATCCGCGACGTCACGCCGCCGCCGCTCGAACAGGTGCGTCCGCAGATCGTGCAGCAGATTCAGCAGGAAAAGCTGCAGGCGTTCGAAGAAGGTTTGCGTAAGAACGCGAAGATCCAGTAAGCTTCTGGCTTGCTGCTTCAGAGCAAAAAAACCGCCCTCGGGCGGTTTTTTGTTTCTGCGGATTTCATGTGGGATTGCCGGCCCCTCGAGGGCACCGATATCAGTTGCGCAAAGCTCGGCTCATCTCCGCGAGCGGCATGGCAGCAATCGAGTCGAGCAAACGGACTTCGCCGGCATTGGGCTGCGCAATCTCGTCGACCGCGCGCCGGGTGTCCGCCACCCTGGCGTCGACAATCGCGAGCATCTCATCGAGCAATTTTTCCGCACCTTTTGGCTGGAGGCCAAGCGCTTCGCCGAATATCAGCATGTTTTTTCTGGAAATGTCCGCGAACTGGGTGGCCTCTCCAACCGGCATGGTCAGATCGCAGTGAGGCCAACGGTCCCGCTGATTCGGCTGGTAGGTCGGCGTATGGTAGACGACCGTGCTGACCAGATCGTAAAACGGCGCCAGCATGTAGCCTCGCGCACTCACGAAGAACGAGAGGTTTTTGAGGTGAGAATCCGCGTTGCCGATTAACACGTTGAAGACCGCCCAGCGGAACACATCTAGACGTGCCTTTGCCCGTGTGCCGGTTATTTCGATAGCATCCCTGAGTATCTGCGCCGTCGCGTTCCGATATTTGAAATGACGGTCGTAGTTCAACAGTTGCATTGCGTCGACCGTGTGCAGGCGTCGAACCGGTTCCGCGCTCATATCACGATCGAAGCGGTCGATAACATAGCAGGCCGAGGGCACGCGCATGAAATGCGTAGGCGGCACGCGCACGCCCATCGCTTGCGCGAGGCGCATGCAGAAAAATTCGTTGATCGCCGAATGAGGATAGCCTGTGCTTCGCATGTCAGGCTTGAGCAGATGCATCGACGGCTCATTGCCCACGGGCTCGGAAAGCTCGTAATCCGGTGCGTCACCTCGCAAGGACAGCAGCAGCTTTTGTTGGGCGCCCGCCGCGGACATGCGTTTGGGTGCGGTGGTGCTGAGCGCACGCTGCGGCATGGCCTGAATGCGAGCCTCCAGTTCCGCATATGACAAGGGCTGCAAACCGGCGGATGCCTCGCGCTCGCCCTCGGCGAGCAGCGTCAAGGCTCCTGCCGACTCCCGTCCGTAGTAGGCAAGCAGACCCCACGCATCGCTCGCATTGACTTTGGCTTCACGAGCAAGCGCCGTGCGCATCTCCTCTTCGGGCAAAAGATTGTCGAAGAACCATTGCACCGGCCTCTGGCTCGACCCGTCGACGAAAGGCCCGGCGTGTAGAGGAAAAGCAGGTGAAAGCGCGAATGCGTCTTCGCGGCCCAGCCAGTCCTCATCGTAGGTAAATGACCAGATACCGCTGTCATCCCTCACGACGCCAACGCGCCGGCCATTCGCGTAGGCGACGAGCGTTCTAGCTGCCATGAACTGCTCGTCTGCGCTTGGGGGCCTTGGCGGCCAAGGCCGGAGGAATATCGACGGAAACCTGCGCGCGCAGCGTTATGCCCAGTTCGCCAAGAAGGTGGAGCACCTTGCCAATCTGGGCGGTCGGCTTACCCGCCTCGATGTGCGTAATGAATTTTGGAGAAAGGCCGGTGGCGATGGCGACGTCGTCGCGCGTCAACCCTTGTGCGAGCCTTGATGCCCGCACAAGATCGCCCAACTCCGTCATGCCGCTGATGTAAACCTCAGACTGACGCATTCTCTACCCCACCCGTTCGTACCCGCTCGGGAACATTATGCCAGAGATAGATCCAGGAGCCCAAGTTCGTACCCGACCGGGTACGAATCCTCGAATTGAAAAGTGCTATAGCCATTTCGTACCCGAGCGGATACGAGCGACACCAACCCTGCAAGTATCACGTTCACTCGTGCCTGATCGGATACGAAGAACACGAGAAGAACACGAACTGAACGTCGCCAATCTAATGGCAGCACCGCGGCGGTCCAGCACAGAAGCCGCCCGCTGTCGGCTGACGACAGCCGTCGTACCGGCAGACCGCCACGCCCGGATAACGCGGCGATCTGCATTACAACGCTATTAGCCCAGCCAGCGGCGGGCGTTCTGGAACACGCGCAGCCACGGGCTCGCGTCGGAATCGCCCTCGCCCCAGCCTTCCGGATGCCAGCTCATCTGCACCGCACGATGCACGCGCTCGGTGTGCGGCATCAGCACGGTGAAGCGGCCATCCGGCGTTGTGACCGAGGTGATGCCGTCCGGCGAACCGTTCGGGTTGAACGGATACTGCTCCGTTGCCTGACCACGGTGATCGACGAAGCGCATCGACACGTCGACCTTCGACGCATCGCCTTGCTGCGAAAAGTCCGCGTAACCCTCGCCGTGCGCGATCGCCACTGGAATGCGCGAGCCTTCCATGCCGGCAAAGAAGATCGACGGCGAAGCCTGCACTTCGACCAGCGAGAAGCGCGCTTCGAATTTCTCCGACTTGTTGCGCGTGAACTTCGGCCATGCTTCGGCGCCCGGAATCATCGACGCGAGGCTGCTCATCATCTGGCAGCCGTTGCAGATGCCCAGCGCAAACGTGTCTTCGCGGCCAAAGAACGCGGCAAACATATCGGCCAGTTGCGAGTTGAAGCGAATCGCCTTCGCCCAGCCTTCACCGGCACCCAGCGTGTCGCCATACGAGAAACCACCGCACGCCACCGCGCCGGCGAAATCCGCCAGATTGGCGCGGCCGGCCAGCAGGTCACTCATGTGCACGTCGTGCGCGTCGAAACCGGCGCGATCGAATGCATAGGCCGTTTCGAGGTGCGAGTTCACGCCCTGCTCACGCAGGATCGCGACACGCGGACGTGCGCTCTTGCCGATGAACGGCGCAGCAACGTCTTGTGACGGATCGAACGTGAGAACCGGCGAGATGCCCGGATCAGCGGCGTCGGAAAGCGCGTCGTATTCGGCATCTGCACAGGCCGGGTTGTCGCGCAGACGTGAAATACGCCAGCTCACTTCGCTCCACGCGCGATGCAATTCGGTACGCGGTGCTTCGTAGATCTTCTTGGCGTCGCGATAGATTTCGATCGTGTCGCGTTCATTGGTCTTGCCGATCACGTGCGAGCATGCCGACAGACCGTGTTCACGCAACGCGCCCAGCACCGCGTCGCGGTCTGTCGCACGCACCTGAATCACCGCGCCAAGTTCTTCGTTGAAGAGCGCGCGGATCGTGCGGTCTTCACGACGGCCGCTGGTTTGCTTCGCCCAGTCTTTCGCGTCGCCGTAATCGGATTCGTGGTTCGGATCGAGCACCAGCATGTCGACGTTCAGCGACACGCCAACGTGACCCGCAAATGCCATTTCGCACACCGTCGCCCACAGGCCGCCGTCCGAGCGGTCGTGGTACGCAAGCAGCTTGCCGTCGCTATTGAGCGACTGGATCGCAGTGAAGAAACGCTTGAGATCTTCCGGATCGTCGACATCCGGCACCGTATCGCCGACCTGCTGCGTAACTTGCGCGAGGATACTGCCGCCCAGACGATGCTTGGCGCGGCCAAGGTCGATCGCGATCAGCACCGAATCGCCCACCTCATTCGCGCGGCGCAGTTGCGGCGTGAGGTGGCGGCGCACGTCTTCGACCGGCGCGAACGCAGAGATGATCAGCGAGACCGGCGCGACGACTTCCTTCGCCACGCCACGGTCTTCCCACTTGGTGCGCATGGACAGCGAATCCTTGCCGACCGGAATGCTGATGCCGAGCGCCGGGCACAGCTCCATGCCGATTGCCTTGACCGTGTCGTACAGCGCGGCGTCTTCGCCCGCTGCGCCGCACGCGGCCATCCAGTTCGCCGACAGCTTGAGCTTGTCGAGCGACGCGATCGGCGCCGCAGCGATATTGGTCACCGCCTCGCCGACCGCCATGCGGCCCGAGGCCGGCGCGTTGATCACGGCGAGCGGCGTGCGCTCGGCCATGGTCATCGCTTCGCCGCGGAAACCCGCGTAATCCATGGTCGTGATGGCGACGTCGGCCACCGGCACTTGCCACGGGCCGACCATCTGGTCACGCGCGGTCGTACCGCCCACCGAGCGGTCGCCGATCGTGATCAGGAACGACTTGCTGGCAACCGTGGGGTGCCGCAGCACGCTCACCGCGACCTCCGGCAACGCGATGCCGGTGACATCCACCGGTTCCAACTTCTGTTCGACGCGCTTCACGTCGCGATGCATGCGCGGCGCCTTGCCGAGCAGCACTTCCATCGGCATGTCGACCGGCTGGTGCACAGCGTCGCCATCCGCTTGCGAATCGATCACCTTCAACTGACGCTCGGCGGTGGCCGTGCCGACCACCGCGAAAGGGCAACGCTCGCGCTCGCACATGGCTTCGAAGGCCGGCAGATCGGCCGGCGCAATCGCCAGAACGTAACGCTCCTGTGCCTCGTTCGACCAGATTTCGCGCGGCGACAAACCGCTCTCTTCCAGCTGGATCTTGCGCAGGTCGAAGATCGCGCCCTTGCCCGCACCATCCACCACTTCCGGGAACGCGTTCGACAACCCGCCCGCGCCCACGTCGTGAATGCTCAGAATCGGATTCTTCTCACCGAGTTGCCAGCACGCGTTAATCACTTCCTGCGCGCGGCGCTCGATTTCCGGATTGCCGCGCTGGACCGAGTCGAAATCGAGTTCGGCCGTGTTGGTGCCGGTCGCCATCGAGCTGGCGGCGCCGCCGCCCATGCCGATGCGCATACCCGGACCGCCGATCTGGATCAGCAGCGAGCCTTCCGGCAGATCGTGCTTGTGCGTGTGTTGATCGGAGATATTGCCGATGCCGCCGGCGATCATGATCGGCTTGTGATAACCGCGCACCAGACCCGCGACGTTCTGCTCATAAGCGCGGAAATAGCCGCCCAGATTCGGACGGCCGAATTCGTTATTGAACGCGGCGCCGCCGAGCGGGCCGTCGATCATGATTTGCAGCGGCGACGCGATACGGTCAGGACGGCCGTACGCTTCGAACTTGTCGTCCGGGTTCCGGTGCGCCAGCGGCTGGGCGGCGTCGCGCGCGTTTTCCCAGGCTTCCACGCCGTCCGGCAATTCCAGATTCGACACCGTAAAGCCCGCCAGACCCGCCTTCGGACGCGCACCGCGGCCGGTCGCGCCTTCGTCGCGGATTTCGCCGCCCGCGCCGGTCGAGGCGCCCGGGAACGGCGAGATCGCGGTGGGGTGATTGTGCGTTTCCACCTTCATCAAGGTGTGCGTCAGTTCAACGCCGCGGCGATAGTGCTCAGGCAATTCGTTCGCGCCGAGCTCAGCCGGCGTGCGCGGGAACCAGCGCTCGGCCATGCCGCCCGCCATGATCGCCGAGTTATCCGAATACGCGACGATCGTGCCTTGCGGGTTCAGCTTCTCCGTGTTGCGGATCATGTTGAACAGCGAGATGTCCTGCTTCTCGCCGTCGATCGTCCATTCAGCGTTGAAAATCTTGTGGCGGCAGTGCTCGCTGTTGGCCTGCGCGAACATCATCAGCTCGACGTCGGTCGGATTGCGGCCGAGTTTCGTGAAGGCGTCGACCAGGTAGTCGATTTCGTCGTCGGCGAGCGCGAGGCCCAGTTCGGTGTTCGCCGCTTCCAGCGCGCCACGGCCGTTGCTCAGCACGTCGACGGTTTGCAGCGGCTTGGCCGGCAGTTCGTCGAACAGATGCAACGCATGATCGCGCGAGGGCGCCACGCTTTCGGTCATGCGGTCGTGCAACGCCGCGGCGACGGCCGCACGGGCCTCATCTGAGAGCGCTTTCTTGCCGCCTAACAGACCGCTTTTCAGGGTGACCGTGTATTCGACCCCGCGTTCGATGCGGCGCACCTGCGTCAGGCCGCACAGGTGGGCAATATCGGTTGCCTTGCTGGCCCACGGCGACACGGTGCCGAAACGCGGCACCACGAGGAAAGTTTCAGCCGTGCCGCGCTCTTTGGTTTCTTCGAGCGGATCGCCGTAGTGCATCAGCGCTTCGATCTTCGCGTTGTCTTCCGCGGACAGCGGGGTTTGTGCGTTGACGAAGTGCAGATACTGCCCGCGCACGCCGGTGATGTTGGCGTCGATGCGCGTGAGCGTGTCGAGCAGGCGGGTTTGACGGAAATCGGAAAGGGCCGAAGCGCCGGGGAAACACGAGAAGTGGGCCATGGACTTGACGTTGCGTCGCTAATGATGCCGATGAGTCGCGCGTGCAGGCGACGTGAGGCGGAAAGGAAGTCCGAGATTATACCCCGGGAACGGGCTTCCGACGGGCTTCGCACCAGGGTTTTGGTGGGGTTTGCGTGGTGGATCGGGCCGGCCGTGGCGGCGCTTCGGCGTAGCGCTCGCGTGGCAGAGCCATCCGTTTGACTGCTATCATTCGGCGTTTCACCAGATCGGCGCGAGCGGCCTGAGCAATGCCGGGCAGCGCGCCGCATGCCACGCTTAACGGGAACGCGGCGTTTCGGCCTCCCGCCGGCAAATCGAATCAGATATGGATGTCATCGTCATTGGCGGCGGGATTGTGGGCGTCGCCACCGCTTATCAGCTGCGCGCGGCCGGCCACCGGGTATGCGTCGTCGAGCGCCACGCCACGGTCGCGCAAGGCGCGACCTATGGGCACGGCGGCACCGTGCTGCCGACCCCGCTCGACGTCTGGTTCGGCCCGACTTTCATGGCGAGCCGCCAGGGCGCCAAAAACGGCGTGATCAGCAAGGCCGGCTTTAACGGGCCGGCACGCCAGTTCGTCAAGCAACTGGCCGCCTTGCAGGAGCCCGAGGCGTTCAGCCGCCAGTATGCGCGCCTGCGTCCGCTGATCGAAGCCTCGCGCGAAGCCATGGCCGATATCGAAGCGCGCTTCGGCCTGGAATTCGAACAGGCCAGCGGCCTGCTCTATCTGGTGCGTTCCGAGCAGGAATGGCAGCAGACCCAGACGGCGCTCGATCTGCTGCGCCAATTCGAAGTCCCGCACCACGTGCTGACGCCGGCCGAATGCGCCGCGTTCGAGCATTCGGTACGGATCGAGCCGGAATTCGCCGGCGGGGTGCTGTTCGACCACGAGCGCACGGCCAACTGCCCGCTTTTCGCCAAACTGATCAAGCAGACCCTCGATACGCAAGGCGGCGTGCAATTCATGCTGGGTTGCGAGGTCTCGGCGATCCGCCTCGAAGGCCCGCGCGCCGCGGTGGAGCTGGCGCCACGGCCCGGCGCCGCTTCTGCCGCCGCACGTTCACGCGAAGTCGACGTGATCAACGCCGACGCAATCGTCGTCGCCGCGGGTTACGGCAGCCTGCCGCTGCTCGAGCGCCTAGGGTTGCGGCTGCCGCTGCATCCGTTGCGCCTGCATAACCTGGTGGCGCCCATCGCGCATGAGGAATGCGCGCCGCATGTCGCGATTGTGGACGCGGTCAAGCGGATTACGGTCAGCCGCATGAATCATCGCCTGCGGGTTGCGGGCGGCGCGGTTTTGCAAAGCGCCGCGCAGATCGACAAGCCGCTGGGCGAGGCGCTCACGAAAGAAGCGCTGGCGTTGCTGGGCCAGGCGACGCACGACTGGATTCCAGGTGCTGCGCGAATTTCCGCCGCCTTGCCGTGGGAAGGCGTAAAACTGCTGTCGCCGGACGGCTTGCCGGTGATCGGCAACGTGCTTCATCCGCGCCTGTTCGTGAATGCCGGCCATGGGCCTGCCGGTTGGGGCCTGGCATGCGGAGCGGGCAAACTGGTCGCCGACCTGATCTCGGGCAATACCCCCGAGGTCCCCGCCGACACCCTGGCGGCGCTGCGCGCGGACCGTTTCCAGTGAAAGGCGGACCCGCTCAGCAGCGGGTCCTTGCCAATACGGTGCGCGCCCGACGCCTATCGGCACTACCATAGTGGCTCCTCAAGCTTCGTCGCCTTGTCCAAGGTGAACCCCAAGCCTCGCCATGACCGCGCCCGAATCCACGCCCCCGACCTTGATCAGCCCGCGCGACCGGGCCTTGCCGCTGCTCACGCTGACCGATCTGCGAATCCTTGAAAACCAGGCCGCGGCGACGCTGCCTGAGCACACGCTGATGTCGCGCGCCGGCAAAGCCGCCGCAAGCTACCTGCAGGAACAGATCAGCCGCGATACGTCGATCGAAAAATCGAAGCACAAGGTATGGATCGTGGCCGGCCCGGGCAACAACGGCGGCGACGCCCTGGTGATGGCCGCGGAGCTTCACCAGGCCGGCATCGCCGTCGACCTGTGCATGCCGCTTGAAGTCAAACCAGCCGACGCCCGCTGGGCGCTCGACATGGCCCGCGTGGCGGGCGTCGCCATGACCGCGGCGCCGCCGGCCTCGCTGGAAAGCTATACGTGGCTGGTGGACGGCATGTTCGGGATCGGCCTGAGCCGCCCTCTGGAAGGCATCTTTGCGGGCATCGCCCGTCAACTGTCGCAACGCACCAAGGCAAAGCGGGCAAGAGGCGGCGTCCTTGCGCTCGACACACCCAGCGGTCTCGATACCGATACCGGCATGGTGATCGGCGGGCAGCGGGATCAGGACAAGGGCGGCAGCGCAAGCTCGAGCGATGCTTGCGCGGTGCATGCCACCCACACGATCACCTTTATCGGCGCGAAACCCGGTCTTTTCACCGCGCAGGGCCGCGATCTCGCCGGCCGGGTGACGGTGGCGCCGATCGGCGTCGACAGTAGCGCTCGCACGGCCGTGCAACTCAGCGCGCCCGAGCTGTTCGCCGCCTTCCTGCCGGCACGCGACTTCGCCACCAACAAGGGTACGTTCGGCAGCCTCGCCGTGGTCGGCGGCGACACCGGCATGTGCGGCGCGCCGATCCTCGCCGCACGCGCGGCGCTTTATACCGGCGCGGGCAAAGTGCACGTCGCGTTGCTTGGCGACGGCGCCCCGCCCTACGATCCGCCGCATCCTGAACTGATGTTGCATGCAACCGACACTCTGCCGCTCGACAAGATGGATGCGCTCGCCGTCGGCTGCGGCATGGGTCAGCGCGATCGGGCCACACATGTCATGCACGACGTGCTGCCGCTCGACGTGCCCAAACTGTTCGACGCCGACGCACTCAATCTGATTTCCACCGACCCGTCGCTCGCCGCCGAAGTCACCGCGCGCGGCGTACAAGGCGACCCGTGCGTAATGACGCCGCATCCACTCGAAGCCGCGCGCCTGCTCGGCACCGACGCGCCGGGCGTGCAACGCGACCGCCTCGCCGCCGCGCGCGCACTGGCCGCGCGCTTTGCCGCCGTGATCGTGTTGAAAGGCACGGGCACCGTGATCGCCGCGCCGGATGGCCGCGTCGCAATCAATCCGACCGGCAATGCCGCACTGGCGACAGGTGGCACCGGCGACGTGCTCGGTGGCATCATCGGCGCGCTGCTCGCCCAGCATCTGCCGCGCTACGAAGCTGCGCTGGCGGGCGTCTATCTGCACGGCCTCGCCGCCGACACATTGAGCGCACAAGGCCACGGCCCAGCGGGTTTGACGGCGGGCGAACTCGCCCCGATGGTGCGGACGTTGCTAAACCGGATGTTCTATCCGGCGGCCGCTGAATAAGCCCACCCGTCCCATAGTTTGCGTCGAGCGCCTCAACACAGCCGAACCGCTGCCACCCCGCTGTCACCTGTCACGCAACGCCGCTATACTGACTAACTGCGCCGCGCGTCGGGTCATCGCGTGCTGCAGCGAGACTTCGGTGGCCGACTCGATTACGAGGCAGGCTCGCGAAGCTTCACGGCAGCGCATCGCGAACCCGGCCGCGCGGCATCGCTCTAACAGCATCGTTGCTTCATCCTCGGCAGCGCTTCACGCGCGCGCCATTCTTCGTGCCCCTTCGTTAGACGGACGCTATGACGCAGAACTCGCTCCCCTCCTGGTCCTCGCTGCAAACGCATTACGAAAAGATTCGCGATGCGCATATGCGCGACTGGTTCGCCCCCGCGAACGATCCCGCCCCTACCCGTGCTGAACGCTTCGCGTTCGCGGGCGGCGGTCTCGCGGCCGACTTCTCGAAGAACCGCATCACCGACGAAACCCTGAAACTGCTGGTACAACTCGCGCGCGAAGCCGGCGTCGAGAAACGCCGCGACGCGATGTTCGCGGGCGAAATCGTCAACCCGACCGAAGGCCGCGCCGCCTTGCATACCGCGCTGCGCGCCAACGATCCGAAAGCGCCGTTCCATGCTGAAATCCAGGCCGAACGCGCGAAGATGGCCGCGTTCGCCGACCAGGTGCGCAGCGGCGAGTGGACCGGCTATACGGGCAAGCGGATTCGCTACGTCGTGAATATCGGCATCGGCGGCTCGGACCTTGGGCCGAAGATGGTCGTGCACGCGCTGCATCATCTGGCCACGCCGGAGATCACCACGCACTTCGTGTCGAATGTGGACGGTGCGGATCTGTACAACGTGATGCAGATGATCGACCCGGAAGAAACGCTCGCGATCATCGTCTCCAAGACCTTCACCACGCTCGAAACGATGACCAACGCGCGCTCGCTGCGCGACTGGTTCATCGAGAAAGGCTGCCCGGAAAGCGCGCTGGCGAAGCACTTCGTCGGCGTGTCGGCGAACCCGGCCGAGGTGGTCAAGTTCGGCATCGCGAAAGAGAATGTGTTCGAGATGTGGGACTGGGTCGGCGGGCGTTACTCGCTGTGGTCGGCGGTGGGTCTTTCGATCATGATCGCGATCGGCCCGCAACAGTTCGACGAACTGCTGGCCGGCGCCAACGAGATGGACCAGCATTTCCGCGATGCCCCGCTCGAAAAGAACCTGCCCGTGCTGCTCGGCATGATCGGCATCTGGTATCGCAACTTCTTCGGTTCGCAAAGCTATCTGGTCGCGCCGTATTCGGAAGCGCTGCATTTCCTGCCCTCGTACCTGCAACAACTCGAGATGGAAAGCAACGGCAAGTCGGCGCGCCTCGATGGCGCGATGGTCGACTATCCGACTGCCGCTGTGACCTGGGGTGAACCGGGCACGAACGGCCAGCATGCGTTCTTCCAGATGCTGCACCAGGGCCCGACGATCGTGCCGATCGACTTCATCGCCGTACTGACGCCGGAGCATCCGCTCGTCAGCCATCACCCTAAGTTGCTGGCGAACTGCTTCGCGCAAAGCGAAGCGCTGATGCTCGGCCGCACGCTCGAAGAGGCGAAGAAGGTGGCCGGCGCGGACAAGCCTGAGCTGGCGCCGCACCTGGTGTTTCCGGGCAACCGTCCGACCACCACACTGCTCGTCGACGCACTCACCGCGCGTTCGCTCGGCGCATTGATCGCGCTGTACGAGCATAAGGTGCTGGTGCAGGCATCGGTATGGGACATCAATCCGTTCGATCAATGGGGCGTCGAGTTGGGCAAGATCCTCGGCAAGGTGGTCGAGGCGGATCTGACGTCGGCAAGCGTCGACGAGAAGAAGCATGATTCGTCGACCTCGGCATTGATTGCACGAGCGCGCGCTGCGTTGAAGCGCTGAAAGCTTGACGCGTTCAGAGCGTTGAGATGAAAAGCGGGCCTTTGCGGCCCGCTTTTCATTTATCGACGCCCAGGATGATCAGGCGAGGCGCCCCGCCTCGATCGTCACCGTCGTATCGCAACGGCGCGCGAGTTCGACGTCGTGCGTGACGAGAATCAGCGTGGCGCCGTTGGCGCGATTCATCTCGAACATCAAATCGATCACCGCGTGGCCGGTGGCCGCATCGAGGCTGCCTGTCGGCTCGTCGGCGAACAGGATCGCCGGATGCGTGACGAAAGCGCGCGCCAGCGCGACCCGTTGCTGTTCACCGCCCGACAGCAGCTTGGGATAGTGTCCCGTGCGTTTGGCGAGCCCCACCTGCTCAAGCAAGCCGCGCGCACGCGCCGCGGCTTCGCGCGTGCCGATGCCGCCTTGCAGTTCGAGCGGCAAGGTGACGTTTTCGAGCGCTGTCAAATGCGGCATCAATTGAAATGACTGGAACACGAAACCGACCGAGCCGCTGCGCAACGCGGCGCGCTCGTCTTCGTTCAGTTCGGTCAGTTCGCGACCGAGCAGCCGAACCGAGCCCGAACTCGCGCTGTCCAACCCTGCAAGCAAGCCAAGCAGCGTAGACTTGCCCGACCCGGATGCACCGACGATCGCCACACTGCTGCCGGCTTCGATAGCAAGATCGATGTCCTCGAGAATCGTCAGTTCGCCCGTTGCATCCTTAACCTTCTTGCACAAACCCCGCACTTCAATGACTGGATCAGTTTTGTTTAGCATGGTGAAGCGTAGGTTGAAAGTGCGCGCCGCAGCGTCTCGCGCACCGGCGCTGACTACGGCATTCGGCTCGGCCGTGCTGGCCGCAACCCTGTTTTCGCTGCCCTTCCCGGCCTTTGCGGCCAACGCGCCGGAACAGGCCAGGCCGGTGATCGTCGTGCTCGGCGACAGCATTTCCGCCGAATACGGCTTGCCCCGCGACACTGGCTGGGTTGCCCTGATGCGCCAGCGTCTCACCGACGAGCGAATCGATTATAGCGTTGCCAACGCGAGCATCAGCGGCGACACCACAAGCGGCGGCCGGGCCCGCTTGCCGGCGCTTCTGCAGCGGCTCAAGCCGAGCATCGTGATCGTCGAGCTTGGCGCCAACGATGCCTTGCGCGGCGTGCCGCTCGCCACGACCGAAGACAATCTGCGCACGATCATCGAGCAGGCTCAACAAAGCCATGCGAAAGTCGTGCTGGTCGGCATGTATGTGCCACCCAATTACGGCCCCGACTACACGCAAAAGTTCCATGGTCTGTACGGCGAACTCTCGAAGCAATTGCGCGTGCCGCTAGTGCCTTTCCTGCTCGCCGGCATCGCCGACAAACCGGAGATGTTCCAGGCGGATCAGATCCATCCCACGCAGCAGGCACAGCCAATGCTACTCAACAACGTGTGGCCGGCTGTCAAGCCACTCCTTCGCACAAGTTCGCCGCACTGAAAAGCTCGCTAACAACTTGTTTCCGGTAATTGGGGAACGCGGATCGGCAAAGTCGTTCTGACACTTTAGTAATCCCGCGTAACCCGGCTCGAATTCTGAGCGACTTCTGAGGAGATAACGTGAAATATTTACCGTTAATCGCTTTGACCGTGGCAATTTCTGCATGCGCCGCTCAACCGCCTGCGGGCGTTCAATCCGTCGGCGAAAGCCAGCAACCGCCGAAGGCCGTCGCTACCTGCATCGCGCAAAAGTGGGCCGATGGCTCGCAACAGCAGGTGGTCTCGCAAGACACGCTGGCGAACGATCAGGCAGTGGACGTGTATGTGCCGGGCCAACAACCGCCTAACGGCGCGGCCGCGGTGGTACGGCCCTCGTACAAGGGATCGGGTTCGTGGGTCGGGTTCCGCGCCAATGGCGGTGCGGGCAGCGACGCGACCAGCTCGATCAGCGCTTGCCTTTAAGCCGGAGACGACTGAGCGCATAGCAAGCCGTGCTCAAGCAGTGCTCGTTCGCGAGCAAACTGTTTGACGAGCTTGCATGTATCAAATAAAAAAGCCCCGCAGATTGCGGGGCTTTTTTTGTGCGGCGCGGCTTTATCGGCTTGCGCGCAGCGGATGGAATCGAGCCTTAGTCGCCGTTCGCCTGGGCATTGCTGCTGTCGAGCGAGCCATAGAACTTCACCTTCGAACGGGCGCGCAGCGCTTCGACATACGCCTCGGCTTCAGACTGAGCGTCCACTTGCGCAATCTGTTGCTGCGCAGCAGCCAAACGCTGCGGATCGATCGGCGCACCCGCAACAACCGCGTTCACGCGATAGATCGCATAGCCGTCGTCACCCAGGTCCACACCGACGTACGCAGGTAATTTTTGCGCGTCTGCCTTGTAGATTGCACTCAATGCGGCCGGCGGCACGCCTTGCGCGTCGTTGCGCGAAACCTTCAGCGGCGACGAAAAACCTGCCGTGGACTTCGACTTCTCGAACTCAGCGAGCTTCGCGATGCCATCCTTGTGAGCGGCCTCGTCCGACTGAGCGGCAATCACCTTTTGACGTACTGCATCCTTGATGGCGTCGAGCGCCGGCACGGCTGCGGCCTTGTAGTCGGTCACACGCGCTGCGATCAGCGTGTTACCGCCGACGTCGATCGCCTGCGTGTTGTTGTGCGCGGTCACTGCATCGTTTGCAAAGACAGCAGCCAGGAACTTCGGATTGTTCAGCGGGCTGTCAGGCGGCAGCTTCGGATTTGGCTGCGGCGTTACCGTGGCGGTTTGCAGTTGCAGCTTGTACTTGTCGGCGGCCGGCTGCAGGCTCTTCGCCTTTTCGTAGACGATCGATGTGAAGCCTTCCGAGTCGTCGCTGAATGCCTTGCTTGCCAATTGCGTCTTCAGGTCTTGTGCGATCTGATCTTTCACTTCGTCGAACGGCTTGGTGACGGCCGGCTTCACGTCCGTGACCTTGACGATGTGATAGCCGAAGTCGGTCTGCACAATGCCGCTGATTTCGTCTTTCTTGAGACCGAACACGGCGTCGTCGAATGCCTGGCCACCGGCGATCATGCCGCGGCCGAAGTAACCCAGATCGCCGCCCTTCGACGCCGAACCCGGATCCTGCGAATCCTGTTGCGCGATCTGCGCGAACTGATCAGGATGCGCCTTGACCTGTGCGAGCACCTCTTCGGCCTTCTGCTTCGCCTTGGCCTTGTCAGCCGCGCTCGCATCTTTCGGCGCCGAGATCAGGATGTGACTCGCACGCACCTGACCGTCCGTGCGGTAATGCGCGATGTTGTCGTCGTAGTACTTTTTCAGATCAGCATCGCTCGGCTGCACGGCGGCAGACAGCGTTGCCGGCGACATCACCAGGTACTGGATCGAAGCCGTGGCCGGCGTGGCGAAGTCGTTGCGATGCGCGTCGTAGTACGCCTGCAGTTGCGCGTCCGTCGGCTGGATCTTCGCGGCGTAATCACGCGGATGGAATGCGATGCCCTGCACTTCGCGCTGCTGTTCGGCGAGCTCGGTCAAATGCTGCGCGAGGGTCTTCGACGTGAAGGCGCTGCCTTGGATGCTGGCCGGCAGTTGCTGCGTGGCGAGACTGTAGCGCACACGTTCGTCATATTGATCGGGCGTCATGCCCTGCATTGCAAGCAACTGCTTGTAGCGGTCGACGTCGATCGAGCCGTCAGGATTCTTCAGCGACGAAATCACCGGATCGTTCAGCAACACGCGGCGCACGGCGTCGTCGGATGCGGTCAGATGGAGGCGTTGCGTTTCATCGGCCAGCACACGTTGCTCGATCAGGCCGTCGAGCATTTCGCGACGGCGCTCAGGCGTATCGAACGACTTCATGTCGAACTGCGCGCCGAGCATCTGACGGGCGCGGTCGAGTTGCTGACGCATCGCGTCGTCATACTCCGCGCGCGTGATCTTATGACCGTTGACGCTGGCGACGTTTGCACTTTCGTCAAAGAAGCCGCGGAAGCCTTGAATGCCCACGAAACCCAACCCCGGCACAATGACGAGGATGAGCATGAACATCATCAGGCGTTTGTGATTGCGGAAAAAATCGAGCATGCGTAAAGGGAGTGCCAAAAACAGAACGCCCGATCTTACAACAGCGGGCAATAAAAAAGGCGAACCGGAGTTCGCCTTTCGAGGATACTGGCGGAGTGGACGGGACTCGAACCCGCGACCCCCGGCGTGACAGGCCGGTATTCTAACCGACTGAACTACCACTCCTTATATTCCGACTGCGCTGAAGCACTTGAACGAATCTGAAACTGGTGGGTGCTGAGAGGCTCGAACTCCCGACCTACGCCTTGTAAGGGCGCCGCTCTACCAACTGAGCTAAGCACCCGCTTCACGATTCTGTGCGGTCCTGCTTGTTTTGCTGCCAGATCCTTAAGCAGCAAGCCCGTTAGTTTAGCGCATCCTTCAGAGCTTTGCCAGGCCTAAATTTAGGGACCTTTGCCGCCTTGATCTTGATCGCGGCACCGGTGCGCGGATTACGCCCCGTACGCGCAGTGCGTTTGCCCACGGCGAACGTACCAAAACCGACCAACGTCACCGAACCGCCCTTCTTCAACGTACCTTTGACCCCACCGATCACGGCATCCAGTGCGCGGCCCGCCGCGGCCTTCGAGATATCGGCTTGCTGCGCAATGTGATCGATCAATTCCGTTTTGTTCATTCCAACCCCCGAGAATGTTTATGGCAATCGTGACGGCGCTCTGTAGCACCTGGCATCACGCGGCTGGCGGCTAATGCCGAGCCGACTCATTAGAATTGGCCGAAACCCTTGTGTCAAGCGGGGTTGAGCCTGATTCAAGAGGATCTGCGATGGGTTTTTATAACCGGCTGTTGTCGCGAATCGATGCTCGCACAACCAATCAATGACAAAAGACGCTCGGTGCTCACAAGGTGGGACGGAGCACGTGCCCAGCCGGTATTTTCATTTCTCGTGGGCAAAAAAAACCCGCGACCGAAGTCACGGGTTTTTTGGAGCAAACAGCTTTCGCTGTCAACCGGCTTAGTGCTTCACGACTTCCGTCGTGCCGGCGTCCTTACCGGGCTCCCCCGCCGCGACGGGCGCAGCCGGCTTCACCTCCTCTTCCGGCAATGCCTGAGGCACACGTTCGAGCGCCAGTTCGAGCACCTTGTCGATCCACCGGACCGGCACGATCTCGATCGCGTTCTTCACGTTGTCCGGAATTTCCGTCAAGTCTTTGACGTTTTCCTCCGGAATCAGCACCAGCTTGATACCACCGCGATGCGCCGCCAGCAGTTTTTCCTTCAAGCCGCCGATCGGCAGGACTTCACCGCGCAACGTGATTTCACCCGTCATCGCGACATCGGCACGAACCGGAATACCGGTCAATACCGACACCAGCGCCGTGGTCATCGCGATACCGGCAGACGGACCGTCTTTCGGCGTCGCGCCTTCCGGCACGTGAATGTGAATGTCCTGCTTCTCGAACGCTTCGTCCTTGACACCCAGACGGCGCGAACGCGAGCGGACCACCGAGCGCGCAGCTTCGACGGATTCCTTCATCACGTCGCCGAGCGAACCCGTGCGAATCACATTGCCCTTGCCCGGCATCACCGCGGCTTCGATGGTCAGCAAATCGCCGCCCACTTCCGTCCACGCCAGACCCGTGACCTGACCGACCTGATTTTCCTTGGCGGCCAGACCGAAGTCGTACTTGCGCACGCCGAGGAAGGTGTCGATATTGCCACCGTCGACCTTCACCGCGCCTTCCGCTTTCTTCAGCAGAAGCATCTTCACGACCTTGCGGCAGATCTTCGAAATTTCACGCTCGAGCGAACGTACGCCCGCTTCACGCGTGTAGTAACGAATGATGTCGCGGATCGCCGCCTCGGTTACATCGACCTCGCCATCCTTGAGGCCGTTGTTCTTCTTCTGCTTGGGCAACAGATAGCGTTGCGCAATGCTGACCTTTTCGTCTTCCGTGTAACCCGACAGACGGATCACTTCCATCCGGTCGAGCAGCGGCGGCGGAATATTCAGCGAGTTCGACGTCGCCACGAACATCACGTCCGACAGATCGAAATCGACCTCGACGTAGTGATCGGCGAACGTATGGTTCTGTTCTGGATCGAGCACTTCCAGCAGCGCCGAGGACGGATCGCCGCGGAAATCCTGGCCCATCTTGTCGACTTCGTCGAGCAGGAAGAGCGGATTGCGCACGCCGACCTTGGTCAGGCTTTGCAGAATCTTGCCGGGCATCGAACCGATATACGTACGACGGTGACCGCGAATCTCGGCTTCGTCGCGCACGCCGCCGAGCGCCATACGCACGAACTTGCGGTTCGTAGCACGTGCGATCGACTGACCCAGCGACGTCTTACCGACACCCGGAGGCCCAACGAGGCACAGGATCGGCGCCTTGACCTTGTCGACACGTTGCTGGACCGCGAGATACTCGAGAATGCGTTCCTTCACTTTCTCGAGACCGAAGTGGTCTTCGTCGAGCACGCGTTCCGCATTCGAGAGGTCGTTGTTGACCTTGCTCTTCTTGCGCCACGGCAAGCCGATCAGCGTATCGATGTAGTTGCGCACGACCGTTGCTTCAGCCGACATCGGCGACATCAGCTTGAGCTTCTTCAGCTCCGCGTCGGCCTTCTTCTTGGCTTCTTTCGGCATGCGGGCAGCCGTGATGCGCTTCTCGAGTTCCTCGAGATCCGCACCCTCTTCGCCTTCGCCCAGTTCCTTCTGAATCGCCTTGACCTGTTCGTTCAGGTAGTACTCGCGCTGGCTCTTCTCCATCTGGCGCTTCACACGCCCACGGATGCGCTTTTCAACCTGCAGGATGTCGATCTCGGCTTCGAGTTGCGCGAGCAGATGCTCGAGGCGCTCGATCACCGGGAACATCTCGAGGATGTGCTGCTTCTGGTCGAGCTTGAGCGGCAGATGCGCCGCGATCGTATCGGCCAGACGGCCAGCCTCGTCGATGCCTGACAGCGACGTCAGGATCTCCGGCGGGATCTTCTTGTTCAGCTTCACATACTGGTCGAACTGCGACACGATCGCGCGGCGCAGCGCTTCAGTTTCAGCGCTGTCGGCGTGGTCGGGTTCGAGCGGCATGACTTCGCACGAAAACTGCGTTTCCTGCTCTTCGATGGAAAGCGTTTTCGCGCGCTGCAAGCCTTCGACGAGCACCTTAACGGTGCCGTCGGGCAGCTTCAGCATTTGCAGGATGTTGGCGACACACCCTACTTCATACATGTCCTTTTCGGTCGGCTCATCTTTCGCAGCCGTTTTCTGGGCGACGAGCATGATGTGCTTACCGCCTTCCATCGCTGCTTCGAGAGCCTTGATCGACTTCGGGCGGCCTACGAAGAGCGGAATCACCATGTGCGGGAAGACGACTACGTCACGCAGCGGGAGCAGCGGGAGCGTAATGCGTTCCGGCGGAAGGAGTTGGGTTCCTGACATTTCATTTCCCCATGAGTGGAATCAGTTCGTTCGATAGGTGAGGCCAGCAGAAAAGATTGCAAGCCTCCGCGTGTGGGAAAAGTTCAGTGACTCCGAAGGTTCAGTGACTCCATAGTGAAAACAACCATCCTGACCACACGATAAACGAAAAAAGCCGTTCACGTTGCCATGAACGGCTTTTTTTGCGTAACCCGAAAGCCGATCAGTTCGAACCCGCCACTTTGGGCGCGTCTTCGTAAATCAGTAGCGGTTTGCCGTCGCCGTCAATCACGTTGTCGTCAATGATGACCTTGCTAACGCCTTTCATTTGCGGCAGATCATACATTACATCAAGCAACGCCTGTTCGAGGATCGAACGCAGACCCCGGGCACCCGTCTTGCGGCGGATTGCCTTACGTGCCACAGCTTGCAACGCACCCGGGCGAATTTCGAGCTCGACGCGTTCCATGTTGAACAGCTTGTGGTACTGCTTCACCAAGGCATTCTTCGGTTCGACCAGGATCTTCATCAACGCCGTTTCGTCGAGCTTGCCGAGCGTGGCCACCACTGGCAGACGGCCGATCAGCTCAGGAATCAGACCGAACTTGATCAGATCTTCCGGCTCCACTTCGCGCAGCACTTCGCCGGCGTCGCGGTCCTGCTTGCTCTTCACGCTTGCGCCAAAGCCGATACCGGTCTTCTCGGTACGGTCGACAATAACTTTCTCCAGTCCGTCGAACGCGCCACCGCAAATAAACAGAATATTGGTGGTGTCGACCTGGATGAAGTCCTGATTCGGATGCTTACGGCCACCCTGCGGCGGCACCGACGCCATCGTACCCTCAACCAGCTTCAGCAAGGCCTGCTGCACGCCTTCGCCCGACACGTCGCGGGTAATCGACGGGTTGTCGGACTTGCGGCTGATCTTGTCGATCTCGTCGATATAGACAATGCCGCGCTGGGCCTTGTCCACTTCGTAATTGCAGTTCTGCAGCAGCTTCTGAATGATGTTCTCGACGTCTTCACCGACGTAGCCGGCTTCCGTCAGCGTCGTTGCGTCGGCAATGACGAACGGGACGTTCAGAAGGCGTGCGAGCGTCTGCGCGAGCAAGGTCTTGCCGGAACCGGTCGGGCCGATCAGCAGGATGTTGCTCTTGGACAGTTCGATCTCGTCCTTCTTGTCGAGATGCTTGAGGCGCTTGTAGTGGTTGTACACCGCAACCGCGAGAATCTTCTTCGCGCGCTCCTGACCGATCACGTACTGGTCGAGGATTTCGCGGATTTCCTGCGGGCTCGGCAGATCGGACTTGGACAAGCCGGCCTCGATGCCCGCGCCTGCAGCCTCATCGCGGATGATTTCGTTGCACAGGTCAATACATTCATCACAGATGAACACCGACGGGCCTGCAATCAGCTTTTTGACTTCATGCTGGCTCTTGCCGCAAAACGAGCAATACAACAGCTTTTCGCTGTTAGAACTTTTCTTGTCCGCCATAGATGTGTGAGCCTCCGGACACTCGATTACATGATACGCCGTTTGCCCCGGCCTCGCAGTTGGGGCGCGGCGGGACGTGAGCCACGGTGACGGCGTTTGCCGCAGGCGCTCGGACGAGTCTTGATTATTTCACAACCGACCCGATGACGGCCTCACCCCGTTTCAGGGCAAGACCGCACCGACGATTCAACGGACATTTCAGGGACGCTTGTGCGCCACCTGGTCAACCAGACCGTAAGCTTGTGCGTCATCGCCGGACATGAAATTGTCCCGGTCGGTGTCGCGTGCGATACGCTCGACAGGCTGGCCGGTGTGATGCGCGAGCAGATGATTCAGCCGTTCCTTCAGGTACAGGATTTCACGTGCCTGGATTTCGATGTCCGACGCCTGGCCGCGCGCGCCGCCCAGCGGCTGGTGAATCATCACGCGCGAATTCGGCAGCGCAAAACGCTTGCCCTTTGCACCGGCTGCCAGCAGGAACGCACCCATGCTAGCCGCGAGGCCCATGCATAAAGTCGACACGTCCGGCTTGATGAATTGCATCGTATCGTAGATCGCCATCCCGGCCGAAACCGACCCGCCCGGGCTGTTGATGTAGAAACTGATGTCCTTGTCCGGATTTTCGCTTTCAAGGAACAACATCTGCGCGACGACGAGATTGGCCGTCTGGTCGTTCACCTCGCCCACCAGGAACACGATCCGTTCCTTTAGCAGACGCGAATAGATGTCATACGAGCGCTCACCGCGGCCGCTCGTTTCCACGACGATCGGCACCAGTCCGAGCGCCTGCGCTTCGAGATCCCGCGAGGACTGGGAGGTCAGCGTGTCCAGCATTTGGGCGCGAAAGGTCATGCAATGGATCCTTGTCTGGAAATATTCTAAATATCAGGTGCTAGACAGGTGCGGCCGGCAAGACCGTATTCAAGTGCCCGATCAGCGCGAACGCGGTGTGCCACGCCGCGTGAAACGCGCCATGCAAAACGCAACGTACTTTCACAGCACAAAAAAACGGCGTGCGAGCCGTCGCTCCGACAGCCGGCACGCCGTTGCAGCGACGCTTACGCTTGCGCCGTTGCGCTTGCCAGTTCTTCGAAGCTAACTTCCTTGTCCGTCACCTTGGCCTTGCTGAGGACGAAATCGACGACGTTGGCTTCAACGACGTACGCTTCCATTTCTGCAAGGCGTTGCTGATTGGAATAATACCAGCGGACGACTTCCTTCGGGTCTTCGTAGCTTTTCGCGAATTCGTCGACTTCTGCACGAATCTGCTCCGGCTTGGCTTGCAGCTCATTGGCCTTGACCAGCTCGGCCAGCACGAGGCCCAGCTTCACGCGGCGCTCAGCCTGTTCCTTGAACATCTCAGCCGGGATCGGTGCATCAGCGGCGTTCGGCACACCACGTTGCTCGAGGTCCTGACGCGCCATGGCGACCAGACGCTCCTGATCCTGTGCGATCAGCGCGTTCGGCACGTCGAGTTCCGAGATCTTCAGGAGCGCGTCCATGACCTGGTTCTTGACGATCGCTTGCGTGCGGCGTTTCGCTTCGCGCTCGAGATTGTCTTTGATCTCAGCGCGCATCTTGACCAGATCGCCGTCTTCGATACCGAGCGACTTTGCGAATTCGGCGTCGATTTCCGGCAGGTGCGGCCACTCGATCTTCTTCATCGTGATCGTGAACTGCGCGGTCTTACCGGCGACATCCTTGCCGTGGTAGTCGGCCGGGAAAGCCAGATCGAATTCCTTCGCCTCGCCGACCTTCAGGCCGAGCGCCGCCTTTTCGAACTCCGGCAGCATGCGGCCTTCGCCCAGCACAAATGCGAAGTCTTCGGCGCTGCCGCCCTGGAACACTTCACCGTCGATCTTGCCGACGAAGTCGACCGTCACGCGGTCGCCGTCTTTCGCTGCCGTGTCCGCGCCGCCGTCGCCGTGCTCGCCGGATTCGCCGCGAGCGTGGAAATGCACGCGCTGCTTGCGCAGGATGTCCAGCGTGCGATCGATTTCGGCTTCGCTGATGGTGGTCGTGGTGCGCTCGATTTCAGCCGTGGCGACGTCGCCCAGCTTCACTTCCGGATACACCTCGAAGGTCGCGTCGAACGCGTAGTCGTTTTCAGTAGCGTCGGCCTTCGGCGCGAAGCTCGGCTGACCGGCAACGCGCAGGTTTTCCGCGCGGCTGATGTCGAAAAACTCCTTGCCGACCTTGTCGCTCAGCACTTCAGCTTCAACCTGGCCCGAATACTGTTGCGTCACCATCTTGAGCGGCACCTTGCCCGGGCGGAAACCCGGCATGCGCACGTTCTTCGCGAGTTGACGGATACGCGAGTCCACTTCCTTCTGCACGGCGTCCTTCGGCAGGGAAATCGTTACGCGGCGTTCGAGCTTGCCGAGGTTTTCAACAACGTTAGCCATGGCTTCAATCGTCCTAAAATTATTCGAGCGAATCAGTTATCTTCTGCGTGCCGCTTTTCGATGTCGCTTCGCATCGCGCGTCGCATCAATTCGGCGCCTGCGCCGCGGGCTTGCAGGCCACCGGCAGCACGGTTGGGTCCAAAGAGCCGAATATTTTAGCAAACTATTTGCGCGCTTAGCCGGGATTCGACAATTGCGCGCGTTTTTATCGATGTTGGAACCGCTTTTGAGGCTGTTTTTCACCTGTTTGCGATTCGCCGGTAACTCTTACGTCTGCCCTTGCGCTTAGCCCGCGCGTTTCAAGTCCGGTTGCAATGGTGCGCGTGCAGTTTGACGGCACTTTCCAGCGGCTTACCGGCTCACCGGCCAACGCGCGCCGGCAAGGCCCGCCGATTCGCCAGCCGCACCTGGCGCAACTGGCGCACCTGCCGCCCGCGCCGCGCCCGTGCTTTCCGTGCGCGCTCCCATGGACGATTCCGGCTATGCCGTTCGACATATTCAGTCCACGCGTCCATGCTGATAAGCTAACGGACGCGCTCGGGGCTGCGCGCTCATCCGATCAATTCACCGGCCCTCGCAACGACTCCAACCATTCAGAGACACCATGCCGAATCTGCCGTCCTCGCCTGTCGTCGTCATTGCTCCCGATTCCTTCAAAGGTTCGCTCAGCGCGGAACAGGTCGCGCAGGCGATTGCGTCCGGCATCCAGCGCGCCCGGCCGGACGCCAGCGTGCGTATCTGCCCGATGGCCGACGGGGGCGAAGGCACGCTCGACGCCATGCTCACAAGCGGCGGCGAACGTCGCAAGCTGAGCGTGCGCGGCGCGGCCGGTCCGGTGCGCGAGGCACTGACAGGCCTGCTGGCGGATGGCAGCGCGATCATCGAAACAGCGGAGATCGTCGGCATTACCGATCCGGTCGGTATGGGCGTGCCGGTCGAGGCGCGCAGCACCCGCGGCATGGGCGAAGCGATTCGCGCCTTGCTCGACGCCGGCGTGCGGCGCTTTTTCGTCGCCCTCGGCGGCAGCAGCACGAACGACGGCGGCGCCGGCTTGCTGGCCGGCCTCGGCCTGAAACTTTTCGACGCGCAAGACAAGGAACTCGACGCGACGCCGGAGCAACTCGCTCGCGTGGCGCGCGTCGACGTATCGCAACTGGACGCCCGCCTCGCGGACACGCAGTTCGTCGGCATGTCCGATGTGGACAATCCGCTGACCGGCGATCACGGCGCGACCGCGGTATTCGGACCGCAAAAGGGTGTCAAGCCGGAACAGGTTGCTTCGATCGACGCCGCCCTCGCCCGCTTCGCCGATCTGCTCGAGGCGGCGCTGGGGCGCACGGCGCGCGACCAGCCGGGCGCAGGCGCGGCCGGGGGTCTCGGCTTCGCGCTGCACATGCTCGGCGCGCAGTTCGAGCCGGGCGCGGAAACCGTCGCGCGGCAGATCGGTCTGGACGCCGCGCTTGAAGGCGCGAACTGGCTGATCACCGGCGAAGGGCGCTCGGACGTGCAAACGCTGCACGGCAAGGCGCCGTTCATCGCGTGCCGTCATGCGCAGGCTGCGGGTGTGCCGGCCACGTTGCTGTCCGGCGCGGTCGACTCCGCGGCGCTGCCGCGCCTCGCCGAATACTTCAGTGGCTGCTTCTCGCCGGCGCCCGGGCCGATCACGCTCGACGTCGCAATACGCGATGCGGCGCGCCTGCTGGCCGACGAAGCCGAACAGTTGACGCGTTTGAAGTACGGCGCGCGTTGACCGGAGGGGACGGTTGCGGCAACAATCACAGCGCCACAACCGCGCCACTAATCACGGGACAACCATGAAGGCCTCCGCCAAAGCCGGACTCGAGCAGTTCCTGACGTACCGTCTGCATGTCCTGAACAAACTCGCCGAGCGTGGCATCAGCGTGCGCTATCAGGACAAACTCGGTGTGACATTGCCTGAAGCGCGGGTGATTGCATCAGTGGGCTCGTTCGGACCGTTTTCAATCATGGACCTGGCGCGGCACGCCAACCTCGACAAGAGCCAGGCGAGCCGCGCGGCTGAGGCATTGATCAGGCAGGGACTGGTGAAACGCGAGCCGAGCGCCGAAGACGGCCGCGTCGTGCTGGTGTCGCTAACCCCCGAAGGCCGCGCGCTCTATCGCAAGGTGATGCCGATCGCGCGCAAGTGGAACGGGGATATGTTCGACTGCCTCGACGAACAGGAAAAACTCGCGTTCGGCCAGGCGCTCGACAAGATCATCGAGACAATTTCCGTCCACGAGGGGTAAGCAAGGGCACGACGTCCCGTCAGTGCTTTGCGGGGCCTTGAGCGTTGGCGTTGTCGCGGCCTGCATCGCCAGCTGTAGCGCTTGCCGGGTCTGATCCGCCAGACACCCCGCCTGCCGATCCACCAGCGGCGCCCACGTCACCGGTTCCGGCCGCTCCACCCGTCGCACCCGCTCCATTCGACGCACCTACTCCGCCACCGGCCACACCGCCAGGCTGAGCCTGAACGCCACGCGCTAGCCGCCAGGCAATCGCACCCAGCGAGCCGACAGCCAGCAGCAAGGCCGCCCACAACATGTAGCGCCGCGTCGCGTCGGGGTCTTTACCCGACGCCTGCGCATCATCTCCTAGCTCAACAGGAAGCGCCTCACCCAGTCTCGCGGTGGCAGCAACCGATGACGCTCCCATCAACAGATCCGCCCGGCTCAGCGCCGACGACATCGCGGCCGCGCTCCCCACCGCCAGCGTGAAAGGCGGGGCGCCACGCGCGACGAAGGTGAGCGTCGCCGGACGCCAGCCCGCGGCGACGGTCAACGTGCCGCTTCCCAAACCGCCATTGCGCGTATCGACCACCACTCGCCATTGACGATCCGTGTCAGGGGCCAGCTCAAGCGATGGATTGCTTTGCTCCACCGCGCCGTTGTGCAAACGGAACAGCGTCGCGCCCGATACCTCTCGCCAGGCCGCCTCCAGCCCCGCACGCGAGTAGACGACGGCGGGCGCCACGGTATTCGGCTGTGGCAGGTTCAGGCGCAAACGATCGACGGGATAAGGGCCGCCGGTCTCGAAGAAATATTCGCCGTCTTTCGGACCCGCGCGGGCAACGATGCCGACGCGCCATTCCCGTTGAGTATCCGCGCTCCGCGCGCTATCGGGGCCGGCCGCCTGTATCTGGGCATCGATCGATTCGATGTAGGGCGCGCCGTCGAGCCAGTGCAAACGCAGATAACGCGCGCGCATGCCGGTGAGCTCGATACGGTCCTGGCTCAGCGTGCTGCCGTTGTAGCTCACCTTGAGCAGTTGCGCTTCGCCGGCGGGTTGCCAGCTGCGCAGATCGTCACTCGATTCGACGCTGACACGCCCCTGGTAATTGTCATCACGCACATGGACGACCAGCGCATCGATCCGGGCGCCGCCCCGCGTCTCGCGCGCAAGATCGATCAGCTCGGCGTCCTGCTGCTCGCGCGATGGTGCTGCTGATGTTGCACGCAGCGACCCGTCGGCGGCAATCGTCACGCCGAGTGGCGCGCGGGTTCCGCCCGGCGCGGCGGACGGCAACGGAAACCAGCGCACCGGGCGCAAGGTAGCCGGCGCCCGGGAGGGCTCCCGTGGCGCGTCGAGCGAATACGGTACGGGCTCGCCAGCACCATTGAACACGCGCACATCGCCGAGATCGCCGCGCTGGCTGGCGGCGTACACGGCAGCCGGGAGCGTTACGCTGTAATAGGCGGCGCCGCTCTCGAGTTCAAGCGCAAAGCGCTGCGCAAACCGATCCGCCGCTACGGCCGCCGTCGACACCCACGCGGACGAGATCGCAACACACCACCCCGCCGCTATCAGGACACGCTTCATTGCTCAGCTTCCAGAACCACTGCTTTGGGCGGCAACGGCGAGAAGTAACCGATCAGCAGCAACATCAGGCCAATACCGATGAACGATACGATCCGCTCGATACCGGTCACGTGTGACAGATCGAACAGGAACAGCTTGACGACAGTGGCCGCCAGCAGCGCGCCGCCGATGAACCAGAAAATCCGGCTGGCTCGCCTCGTCGCCCAGATCATCATAGCCAATGCGCAGACGGTCCAGAATACCGAGACCGAAGCTTGCACGAGCATCGAGTGCGACATGTCGTCGAGCTGGTATGGCACGCCGATCCAATGATGCAGCGTGCGCAGCAGCATCGCGTTGAGCCAGACGAATCCGGTCGCGCCGACCGCCACCTGCAACGGCACGCGATATTCGCCGATCGGCACACCGAGGCGGTTGATACGGATGAGCCACAACGCCGCCAATGCAAAAATCACCGCCTGCACCAGGTCGAGCGGATTGAGCAGCGGCAAGCGCGCCCACGCGCCGCCATCCTGTGTCAGGTTCGCATAAAACGTCCACGCCCACATCACCAGCACAAGTGGCGTCGAGGCGATCGCGCACACCCGCACGATGCCGTCGCGGCGCGCAACCCACAGCCCGGCAAAGGCAAACGCACTCCAGCCAACCAGAAATACCTGCTGGAAATTGAACGACGCCAGCACCGCATCGATATCGTACGCTGCATGGAAATGATGATGCAGCGTGCGCAGCAGCAACGCATTGAACCACAGGAACAGGGTCGCGAGCACCGCATAGTCGAAGGCCCGCGGATGCCAGTGCACGCCCAGCGCGCGCAGGCGCCGCAGCCAAACGGCACAGGCGACCAGCGCGAGGATCTGCGCGACGTCCAGCGGATTGAGAATCGGCAGCCAGAAGAGCGGCGCGGCGCTGCCGTCGCTCGTCACGCTCGCGATGCTCCACACCCATAGCAGGACGGCGAGCGGCGCTGCGCCCCACACCTGATACGCCTGCAGGAACCGCGCGACCGGCCAGCGCAAACGATGCCCGACGCCCGCCATCAGCAGCAGCAGAATGCCAAAGCCGTACGCCCACGCGCTCCAGCTCCATGCGCCTTCCGGCACGTACGCACGCAAGCCCCAATAGCCTTCGAGGGCGACGAGCGCGGCGGCTGTCCAGAACATCAGCACATGCAGGACAGCAAGCACCCGGTCGCTAATGTCGCGCTGCTGACGCCACAGCAGCGCGTAGGCGGCAACCACGACAACCGCGCAGACCAGCCAGCCGTAACCGCCGACCGGCGCCATGCTCAACATGAACAGACTCAATGTCAGCAAAGCGAGCACCGGCACGAGTGCCAGCGCAGGCAGTTCGGCAAGCGGCCAACGCAGCTTGCGGTGCGCGCCGTGCGCAAGCCACGCGGTTAGAACGGCGAACAGCGCGATGACGGCAGTCTCGAAACGATCGCGGTCGTACGCAAGGTGCGCGTGCGCGTACGCGTGGATTTCGTGCAGCCCGCCACAGATCCACCACAACAGTCCCCACACCCCGGCGACGAGGCCGATCTGCGGCATCCATGCGTGCCACGCGCCCGCTTCGCTGCGGCCATGCAAGCGCCATCCCGTGAAGATGCCCGCGATCGCAATCAGCGCGGCCGCAATGTACGCGCCGTTCAGGACCGGCCATGCATGCGCGCTGCCGATCTGCGCGTACGTGCCGACAACATACGCGGCCGCTGCGGCCAGTTGCATCAGCAGGCCAAAGCCGAAGGCACTCAGGCGCCGTTGGCGCACGGCGAGCCAGGTGATCGCGGCGCCTTCGATGGCCCAGGTCGCGCTAGTGGTCGGTCCGGTGAAAGCGAGCGGCACGGCGAGTGTGGCGAAGATCACGGCCAGCGCGAGCATCGCTTCGAACATCATGCCGAGGCGCGCGCGCCGCGGCGCCAGCCAGCCCGCGACCGCCAGGTAGAAAGCAGCCAGCGCGACCGCGCTCCACGCCAGACCGAATTCGGTGCCCTTCATCAGGGCCGCTTGCAGACCGATCGCGACGAGCGGCGTGCCGAACACCAACGTACCGTCGACGTAATGCTTGAGCGCGATCTCACGGCGCAGCGCATAGAGCAACGCGATGCCGACATACATCAGGAAGAACAGGATCAGGAACGGCTCCGTGCTGGCCAGCAATTCAGGCCGGTAAGCCGTCACGCCCCACGCGGCGCCGATCGAGAACGTGAACACGAAGCCAAGCAGATTCAGGGGCCGCCACGCCTTGAACCACGCAATCGCGAAAATACCTGCGTTGAGTAGCGCGTAGTAGCTGAACAGCATCACGTGACTACCACCGCCCGTCGACAGGAGTAGCGGCGCGAGGAAGCCGCCCGCACTCCCCATGAAGGCCAACGACGACGCGTTCTGGCGCACCGCCAGAAATGCGCTCAGGCCGCAGATCGCGATCATCAACGGCAAGGCGGCGCCTGCCGGCAGCAGATGATAGAGCCGGGTTGCGGCGAACACGGTCAGATAAAGCGCGCCGACGCCGCCGCCCTGCAAGATCAGCCCGTACGCTCCGCGACGCTCGCCAATGCGCCACCCGAGCCCGAGCAGGACGGTCGCGGCGAGCGCCACGCCGGCCAGGCGGAATTCGATCGGCAACAGACTGTTGTCCGCGGCGTATTTGAGCAGGAACGCAATGCCGAAGAACAGCACGACGATGCCGACCCGCACAACCGTGTTGCCGCCAAATAGCCAGTCGCGAGCGCTTTTGAAGAGGCGTTCGACAAGACCGGGACCGCGCGGTGGCGCGGGCGGAGACGGTGGCGCGGGCGGAGTTTGCGCGGGTATCGGTGAATCGGTAGACGGCGACAGTGCTGCCGGGTTGTGCGGCTGGCCATTCAGCGTGCCCGCTACGGCCGGTCCGCTCGATGCAAGCGCTGCGGCCGGCTCCTGCGGCGTGACTGCGCTCGCGCTCACCGTCGGGCGCACGGCTGCCGGCTGCGGCGGCGTGACTGCACGCTCGCGAGGCGACTGCTGACCCACTGCGGGCGGTATCGCGTAAGGATGTGATGCGAGCGTGTCAGGACGGCGCCCGGACAACGTCGACTCGTCATCCGCACTCCCGGCCGCCGAGGCGCCGATAACCCCGGCGCGCAATGCCCGGATCTCACCGCGCAGAACGACAATCTCCTGCTCCAGTCGCTCGACGCGCGCAGCGAGTTCGCTGGATGGGCTGCCGGCCGGGTAGTTCAGGTTATCGGACGCAGCCGGTTTGGACACGGGGTCGCTTACGGGCCGTGCAGACTGCTTTTGGAGCAGACGTGCGAGCGCAACGCCAGCCATCCCCCCCGCCAATGCACCGAAACCAATCGAGAAATCGTTCGACACGGCGGCTACTATCCCGATCACCGCGCCGATCAGGGCAAATATCACGCTCATCGCATGCCTCTATTATTGTCTTCAACTGCGAGATCCGTTTGTCGCACGGATTAATCCGAAACCATTGCGCCAGCAAACCAGCGAAAATCGGCGCGCAGAATACCATGTAAGTCGAGTTGCGAACCACGCTTTTGAAGCGCTGCGTGAACGAAATCAAATGGCGGTACCTATTCACCAACGCATATCTCTTTTTCGCCAACTTTTTTGCCAGTTTTTTTGCTAACTTCACACGGCTTTTTTTCGCAGGATTAATCCGGGGAGGGCTACCGGCGATTGGCGGAGGCCCGCGCGGATGCGCCGACCGTCGTGGTTCAAACACGTGTGAGCCACGCCCGGCCTAAGCGGACCCAAGCAGCCATTTCTTAATCCATGCGTTCAATGCCGATCACGTGCGAATTAACAATCCACACAATATGCATCGCAACGGATGCCGCATGAATTCAGGCACAGCGCGCTGAACATCCGATTGTCTGGACAAATCCGGCAGCCGCTCTCACCTACGCTCGCATCCATATTGTTTAGCAGATTAACTGCGTTTAACGCCTTTGCCACACTTCCAGAGCGGCAGGTCTGCCCAAACCGCCAGGTTCGCGGCAAGCCATCAACCATGTCAAAATTCGGGATCGGCCTACAGGCCTTCTATCACCCCATTTCATCCAGGGAAGCTTCAGTGGACATCAACAAACAGGTAGCGGCCCTCACCGCCTCAGAACTTCAAACCGCCGGCGCGAGCCAGGCGACGGCGATCGCCGTCAGTGTGCTGCTGCGCCATCTGCGCTCGCCCGAATTGGTCAAGCTGTTGTCGTCGGCGTTCGAAAACCACCAGGCGGTCATGCTGCAAACGCCGTGGCCCGATCCGATGCTGCACGCGTTCGATTCGACTCGCCGCTTTCTCGAAGGCGCCGCACAAGCCGAACTGCCGGGCACGCAAACCGAACCGCCGTCGGCCGCGCCAGACGCCTGAGCGCTGCCGGACACGCGCCGTTCGATACATGTCGAGTGGAAAACAAAAAACCCCGTCAGTCCAAAGACTTAACGGGGTTTTCTGCTACCTTTCCGCTACTTTTCCGCTACATACGGATGGTGCGAGGGAGGGGACTCGAACCCCTACACCCTTGCGGGCGTCAGGACCTAAACCTGGTGCGTCTACCAATTTCGCCACCCTCGCAGCCGGGCAAAGCGCTGCGCGTTCCGCCCGATGTCCTGCATGCTCATGAGCGCGTCAAAATCCGCGCCCGAAAGCGTAAGCGCGAGATTCTAACCGATTGATTCGCGCTTGTCTGCATTTGCTCATGCATCTGTCCAACAGGCGTCGATGCTACAATTTTTGGCTAAACGCGCGCACCCCGTGCCCTCTACGCCGCCCTCCCCACATTCCAATCCCGTGAATTTCGACGAATATTGCCAGCAGAAAGCGGCGCCGCCCGGATCGAGCACCTACTATGCGCTTCGGCGGGCACCCGCGGCAAGCCAGCCGCTCCTGACCGCGCTGTTCGCGCTGCGCCGCGAATTCGAGGAAACCGTAAAAGAAGTCAGCGATCCGGCAATCGGCCGCACCAAACTCGCGTGGTGGCAAAACGAGCTCGCCGCGCTGGCTGCGGGCTCGCCGTCGCATCCGGTTTCAAAGGCACTGGCAGCCTATCTGCCCGATGTGCAGGCCGCCTATCCGGCGTTGCAGGCGTTGCTCGCCGGCTTCGAAATGGACCTCGACCAGGCACGCTATCTCGACTACCCGAATCTGCGGCGCTATGTGCAGGGCGTGGGCGGCACCTTTGCATCGCTGGTCGCGCGCGCGACGGCAAAAAACGCCGCAGAGGCGTCAAGCTGGGCGGCACCGCTCGGCGAAGGGCTGCAGCTTGCCCAGTTCGTTGTCGAAACCGGCAATGATGCACGTCACGGCCGCATCTATATTCCGGTCGATGAAATGCAGCGCTTTAACGTCACTGCCGCCGACCTGATCAACCGGAAATATTCCGACGCTTTTACCGAGCTGATGCGCTTCGAAACCAGGCGGGCTCGCGATGCGGTGCGGGCAGCACTCGCCGCCATGCCCGCGCATGAGCGACGCACGCAGCGCACGTTGGTCGCGCAAGCGGCACTAGCTCTCGCACTGCTGGATGAGATCGAACGTGACGGCTATCACGTACTGCATCAGCGCATTGCGTTGACGCCGATCCGCAAGCTCTGGCTTAGCTGGCGCGCCAGGTAAGCGGACAGTAAGCGGACAAATAGACAAACGGACCCCGGCCCAGGCGAACGGCCGCCGCGTCATGCTGGGAAGCGCGCGCCGTCCCTTGTCAGACGCGTAGTAAGGGCAACGGCTCGAACCGCTGCTGCAGAATCGCGGACGAATCGAGCCCCCACCAGGGGCCGAGCACCGTCGCATAGAGTTGCTGAAAATCGATGCCTACCGGCAAGTTGCCATTGCCGTCCAGGCGCGCGAGCACCGGCGGCACGCCGTACAAACCGCCCCGCACCCGCCCGCCCATCACGAAATGCGGCGCCACGGTGCCGTGGTCCGTACCGTTGCTCTGGTTCTCACGCGGGCGCCGGCCAAACTCGGCATAGGTCATCACCAGCGTTTCATTCCAGCGGCCGAGTTCCACCAGCGCCGACTTCATCGACGCAAACCCTTCGGCCAATTGCTTGAGCAGCGCCGCTTGCTGGCCGGGCTGGTTCTGGTGCGTATCGAACCCGTTCAGCGTCAGACGGATCACGGCGACGCCTTGTCCATTACGCGGCTGCCCTTGCGGCGTATCGCCAGCGGCGAGCACCTGCATTGCCGTCCTGATCGAACTGCCGAACGCACCGCCGGGAAACGCCGTCTTCAATTGCGCCTGAGCTTGCGTAGGACGCAGACGGTCAGCGGCTTTCACGATATCGTTCTCGACGTCGAGAATATGCGCCAACTCCGGATTACGCTCGTGCAGCGACACCGGTGTGGCGAGGCGCGAGGCTTTGACGAATTGCTCAGGATTGACCAGCGCGATCGCGCGCGCGCCGTTGGCGAACGGCCCCATTTCGGCGCTGCCGATCACCACGCCGTCGGCGGCAAAACCGGTAGGTACCGGCGTCTGCGCGAACGCGCGGGTGAGCCAGCCCTCGCGCAGGTATTGGTCCGAACGCGACGCGGTGTCCCAGATTTCGATCGAACGGAAATGCGACAGGTTCGGTTGCGCGTAGCTCACGCCCTGCACGATCGCCAGTTGGCGGCTTTGCCAAAGCGGCATCAGCGGCTGCAACGACGGATGCAAGGCGGTGCGCTCGTCGAGCTGAATCGCCTGCTCGCGTTTGATGCCGATATTTTTTCGTAGCTGATAGTAAGTGGGATCGGCAAACGGAATCACGGTATTCAGACCGTCGTTACCGCCCTTCAGTTCGACGAGAATCAGCAGGTTGCTGTATCCGCGATTCGCTGAGCCGCCGGGCGTTGCCATCTGCGCACCGAAGGCGCGCGGCAACCAGAGCGTCGCGCTGGCGGCCGCGCCCATCGAGAGAAAGCTGCGTCGTTTCATCCTGCACCTCGTTCGCTTGTCATGGCGCGCGTCGGGTCGCCTTCGACGGATCGCTGGTTCGCGTGGCCGATCCGGGTTAAACGGTTGAGCGGCTCGATTCCGTCGCCTGCCGCAGTCGCTTACCTCAACCCATAAGCTCGCTGCTCATTTCAACTCTCATTTCAACTGATAAGCCGGGTCCATCAGCAACGCCTCCAGATAAGCACTGGCGGTCGAATCGGTAGCAATGGCATCGACCGGCGTGAGCGGCAACACCGCATGCTGCAGTTGCAGCTCCACCGACAAGCCCGGCTTGGCCGTCGGCGCGGCGTTATATTGCGCAAGCCATGTGTCGATATCAAAGCGTACGCCACCTTGGGCTGGCTGGCCGACTCGCGCCATCGCGCGCTGCATCTGCGGATTCGCCTGCATCTGCGGATTCGCCTGCATCTTGCCGGGTACGCCGCTTGCCGCGATCTTGGGGTTCATCGGATTGCCGGTACGCCGCGGGCCGGCGGTTTCGGTCGCGCGAAACAGTTGCTCGACGAATTGCTTGCGTGCAAGCAAGGTCGAACTATTGATCCATATCGTGCCGCCCGGCCACCCTTTGACGTTTGGCGGATAGAACAGGTTCTCGCCGAGCGTGCGGATCTCCGCGGCGAACGGCGCCGTGTTGTCATAGCCGATATCGAACGCGCGCAGGGTCCCCACGACGAACTCCGTCGGCGATTTCACCAGCACGCCGCGATCGTTGTCGTCCCAGAACGCGTCGCTCATGAAGAGGCCGCGCAGCGCGACCTTGATATCGTAATGACTCGCGCGAAACTGCGCGGCGATCGGTGCGATGCGGGCGGGATCGGGGGTATCGGAGACAAACTCGCGCCACAGCCTGGTCGTGACGAAGGTCGCGGTTTCAGGCCGCGCGAGGAGGATGTCGAGCACCTGATCGCCGTCGAACGGACCGCTTTGCCCCAGCACGGTCTTGTTACTGTCGTCGTGCTGGTTGGCGCGCCATACATACGCGTGCGTGTCGGGGTCGAGGCCCCACCCCGTGTAGGCACGCGCGGCTTCCGATACGTCGCGCTGCGTGTAATGCCCTTCGCCGAGCGTGAACAGCTCCATCACCTCGCGCGCGAAGTTTTCGTTGGGTTTGCCCTTGCGATTGCTCGCGCCATCCAGGTATTGCAGCATCGCCGGATCTTTCGCGACGTCGTGCAACAGTTCGCCGAAGTTGCCGAGCGCGTCGCGGCGCAACAGCATATTCTGCTGCGCCATCTCCTGCGGATACGCGACCTTGTCCTGCCCCGACGTGAAGTGGTTGTGCCAGAAGAGCGTCATGCGTTCGGTCAGCGGCGACGGCGTGCTCAACATCTCCCGCACCCACCATGCACGTAATATTTCGTAACGCTGGCCGCGCTGCCGCTGCTCGTCACGGCGTTGATCGTCCGTCCACGTCTTGCGGATGTCGCGTGTCGGGATCGGCTCGAGCACCCATTCAGGCAGCGGCGTCACGGCTTCGGTTCGGACTGCGGCCAGTACTTTGTCGACGGCCTGCTCGCGCGTGAGTCCAACGTATTGCGCGAGCTCGCCGCTATCGGGCGCGAAACCGACTCGAGTCAGGAAGAAGCGCGCATCATCGGCGTCGAGAATGTTCTGTTCTGCGGGGGCAACGGAGGATGCGGCAGATGCCGTACGATGCCTGTTGTGGGAGACATGAGTGGCGCCGTGCAGCTCGGCCGGCGCCGACGCACACCAGGTCGCGGCTGCGAGCGCAGCGGCCGTCACTGCTAGCCAGCGTCTACCCTTACCGCCTGTCAGCATGTTCATGATCGGTTGTCCGGTTGAGCCGGTTGAGCCGGTTGAGGAGCGTCACGAAAAGGCGTTAGCGCGCACAAAAACCGCGCTGTGCTCTGGCAACACAACGGCAGATGGAAGGGGAAAGTTGACGGGGGAAGTGCAACGAATTCTTTCAGCCACGGCGAAAGCGCGACCGGACGCACCCCGAGCGGGCACGGAAATAGCTAGCGCTTGTAGAGTTCGCGGACAGCGTCTTCGATATGCTGCCGCAACAGACGCCGTTCGTCGGGCGTCATATGACCATCACGGCGACGTTGATCAAGATCGGGGGGAACTGCTGTGCGCAGCATTGCATCTGAGGCGGGGCGCTCGACAGTGGGGCTGTGCCGGTTTGCTCTGGAATTGGCCTGCCTTGGCACGCGTTCGCTCGTCGCTCTCTCGGCCGAAGGCTGGGCGTGGGCGAACGTTGACCCGAGTGTGCCTGCAAGCGTCCCGGCTACCGCCAGTGCAATTACGCTTAGGCGCACATTCGGCCAAACCCCTCCCTTCATGTTGTTCCCTTCGTGGCGCGGCAACCGGCTACCTCAAATGCGTATACAGACCCCGGTAGCGAGCCGGGTGCGAGAGTTTTAGTCGAGTGAAGTATCCACCGAACAGCCGCATTCAGTAAAGGAGTCTACCTGCCGATGCTTTACGTCGTGCCACAGTGCGGGTAAATTTTGTAACTGACTGTAACTCCGAAAACGATGCAACCGCGCACCACTTTCTAATCGCGCTAAGATGCCGACCATGGAAACTAAAAACCCTTCGAAAATCCTCGTCGTCGACGACGATCCGCGCCTACGCGATCTGCTGCGCCGCTACCTCGGTGAACAGGGCTTCAATGTCTATGTTGCCGAGAACGCGCCGTCCATGAACAAGCTCTGGGTGCGCGAGCGCTTCGACTTGCTGGTGCTCGATCTGATGCTGCCCGGCGAGGACGGCCTGTCGATCTGCCGTCGCCTGCGCGGCAGCAACGACCGTACGCCGATCATCATGCTGACGGCCAAGGGTGAAGACGTCGACCGTATTGTCGGGCTCGAAATGGGCGCCGACGACTATCTGCCCAAGCCGTTCAACCCGCGCGAACTGGTCGCGCGGATTCACGCGGTGCTGCGCCGCCAGTCGCCCTCGGAGTTGCCGGGCGCGCCGTCCGAGACCACCGAGGTGTTCGAGTTCGGCGAGTTCGCGCTGAATCTCGCCACCCGCACGCTCACCAAGGCCGGCCAGGAAATTCCGTTGACCACGGGTGAGTTCTCGGTGCTGAAGGTGTTCGCGCGCCATCCGCGCCAGCCGCTATCGCGTGAAAAGCTGATGGAACTGGCTCGCGGCCGTGAATACGAAGTCTTCGACCGTAGTCTCGACGTGCAGATTTCGCGTCTGCGCAAGCTGATCGAACCTGATCCGGGCAGCCCGCGTTTCATCCAAACCGTCTGGGGTCTCGGCTACGTGTTCATTCCTGACGGTGCAGCCTGAGTTTGTTCTCACCTACAGTTTTTGATTTCAAATAAGAAGGGCCCATGCGGATCGACCGGCGCCTCCTGACGCTCGCGTTCGGCGGCCTTTTCTGGCGGACCTTTCTGTTGATCGCGCTGTTGATCGCAGTCAGTCTCGCCGCGTGGTTCCAGAGCTTTCGGGTGATCGAACGCGAGCCGCGCGCGCAGCGCGTGGCTTTGCAACTGGTCGCCATCGTCAAGCTCACGCGCACCGCACTCCTCTATTCCGATCCCGACCTGCGGCGCGCGTTGCTGCAGGATCTGGAGAGCAATGAAGGGGTGCGCGTGTACCCGCGCGAAACCACCGACAAGTACAAACTTCAACCCGACGAGTCGCTGAACCGGCTGATCGAGCACGACATTCGCGGCCGGCTCGGCGACGACACGGTCATTGCGCAGAGCGTCAACGACATTCCCGGCGTCTGGATCAGCTTCAAGATCGACGACGACGATTACTGGGTGGCGCTCGACCGCGATCAACTGGACAACGCAACGGGCCTGCAATGGGCCGGCTGGGGGGTGTTCGCGCTGGCGCTCTCGCTGTTCGGCGCGGCCTTCATTACCAGTCTGGTGAACCGTCCGTTTGCCCGGCTCGCGATGGCTGCGCGCAAGGTCGGCTCGGGCCAGTCACCGGAGCCGCTGCCCGAGCGCGGCATGGGCGTGGCCGCCGAAACCAATCGCAGTTTCAACCAGATGGTGCAGGACCTCGAACAACTCGAGGCCGACCGCGCGCTCATGCTCGCGGGGATCTCCCACGATCTGCGCACCCCGCTTGCACGGCTGCGGCTGGAAACCGAGATGAGCCCGTCCGACCAGGCGACGAAAGACGCGATGGTGGACGACATCGAGCAGATGGACATGATCATCGGCCGCTTCCTCGATTACGCCCGTCCGGTACAGCGTGTGCCGGAACCGGTCGATCTGTCGGTGATCGCGGGCGAACTCGCGGCGCGGATGCAGAGCGAAGACAGCATGCGCCTGATCACGCGGCTCGCTCCGTCGGCGGTGATCGAGGCGGACGAGACCGATATGCGGCGGGTGGTCGGCAATCTGCTGGAAAACGCCCGCAAGTATGGCCTGAGCGACGGCGACGGCATCCCGCATGTGATTCTGGAAACGCGGGTGTCGCACTCGCGGGTCGAACTGTCAGTGGTCGACGAAGGGCCCGGGATTCCCGAAGATCAGTTGTCCCTTGTCACGCGCCCGTTCTATCGCGTGAATTCGGCGCGCACCCAGGCAAACGGCACGGGCCTCGGCATGGCCATCGTCCAGCGGCTGGTAGGCCGTTATCGCGGCGCGCTGCGCCTGCGCAATCGCACGCCGGGTCCGGGGCTGGAGGTCACCATTGAATTTCCGCTCGCAAAAGGCGCCTGAATCCCACGAAGGAGCACTCGCATGAAAACCGTCGGCGATAAACTCGAAGCGTTCACCGTGACTGCCGCCAAGCCCGGTTTCAACGATTACGAAGAAAACGGCATATCGGCGTTCGAAGAAATCACCGAACAGTCGTTTCCCGACAAGTGGAAAATTATCTATTTCTACCCGAAGGATTTCACGTTCGTGTGTCCGACGGAGATCGTTGAATTTGCCAGACTCGCGAAGGATTTTGAGGAGCGCGACGCCGTGCTGCTAGGCGGCAGCGTCGATAATGAGTTCGTCAAGCTGGCATGGCGCCGCGAGAACAAGGATCTGAACAAGCTCAACCACTATTCGTTCGGTGACGTGAAAGGCGAGTTGATCGACCAGCTTGGTGTACGCGACAAGGAAGCCGGCGTGGCGCTGCGTGCGACGTTTATTGTCGATCCGGACAATACGATTCAGCACGTCTCGGTCAATAACCTGAACGTCGGCCGCAACCCGGCAGAGGTATTACGCCTGCTGGACGCGCTGCAAACCTACGAAGAATGCGCTTGCAACCGCCCCGTGGGCGGATCGACGTTGTGATGCAATAGGTTCGATAAAAAACCCGCGGCGCCTGAAAAGCAGCAGCGGGTTTTACGAGGCCCATGAAATCGCACCCAACTCCTAGTTTTTAATCAACAAAACTACGGCCTGAGCTTCAATCCCTTCGCCACGGCCGAGATATCCCAACTTCTCATTCGTCTTGGCCTTAACGTTCACCCGCTCGACCGGCAGGTTAAGGTCCGCGGCGATGTTAATCCGCATTGCTTCAATGTGAGGCGCGAGCTTAGGCGCCTGAGCAACCACACTACTATCCACGTTAGCGATAGAAAATCCACCCGCCGTTACACGGGCAAAACACTCCCGCAGCAAAACCCGGCTATCCGCGCCGGCGAATTTAGCATCGGTGTCGGAGAAATGACGCCCGATATCGCCCATTGCAGCAGCGCCAAAAATGGCATCGGTAATCGCATGCAGCAGCACATCCGCGTCCGAATGCCCGAGCAGGCCGCGTTCGTAAGGAATCGTCACCCCGCCAATAATCAACGGACGGCCCGGCACCAGCGCATGCACGTCATAACCCTGCCCAATTCTGAAATCCATATGCGTCAAGTCCATTCATTTAAATTCGATTAACCGCTCAGGAAGCCGAAGCCGGCCGGGACAGAATCGCTTCGGCCAGGTCGAAATCTTCCGGATAAGTGACCTTGAAGTTGCGCAAACTCCCCTGCACCAACCTGGGCGCATGACCCAGCCACTCGATCGCGCTCGCTTCGTCGGTCAGATCGTGACCGTCCGCCTGCGCGCGCAGGATCGCCTCGCGCAACATGCCGATGCGGAACATTTGCGGCGTCTGCGCCTGCCACAGGCCGTCGCGCGCCTCGGTGCGGGCAATCCGCCCGTCCGACGAACCGGCATCGATCCGCTTCAGGGTATCCGCAACCGGCAGCGCCATGATGCCGCCCACCGCGTCCTCCTTCAGCGCGGCGACCAGCGCGCGGATCAAGCCAGGCGTAATGCCGGGCCGCGCGGCGTCGTGCACCAGCACCCAGTCGTCGTCGTGCGCACCGAACTCGGCCAGCGCATGCAAGCCGTTCAGCACCGACGCCTGGCGCGAGGCCCCGCCGGCGCGGCGCACGGCAAAACGCAGCCCGCTGAAGCGGCGAGCGTCAAAGTGCTGGTCGTCCGGGGCAATGACGACCAAGGTCTGCGCAAACTCGCTGCAGGCGTCGAACGCCGCCAGCGAGTAATGCAACATGTCGCGACCGGCGACAGTGCGATATTGTTTGGGCATCGCGGCGCCGGAACGGCTGCCGGTGCCAGCGCACGGAATGAGGGCAAATAGACGGGAAGTCACGAGTGCGGATGCCGCGAAGTGAAAGTAAACGACGGATTTTATAATAGGTCCTTCGCATCTACGCCCCGACACGCGTAAACTTGCCGATCACGTGTGAGCCCGAGGCCGTCTTTTCTCTTCTATGCCAGACATCGCCGCATCATCGCAGTACTCCCCGCCCGTCGCGCTCGTCAAGACCGGCCAGCGTTTTGCCTTCGACGGCACGCACGGCTCGTCCGACGCGCTGCTGATCGCCCGCTACCATCTCGCCTATCGCGAGAAGGTGCCGTTGCTGGCCGTGGTCTGCGAAAGCGCCGTCGACGCGCAACGCTTGTCGCAGGAGATCAGCTTTTTCGCGCCCGAGGCCCGGGTGCGTTTGCTGCCCGACTGGGAAACGCTGCCTTACGATACCTTTTCGCCTCACCAGGATCTGGTCTCCGAGCGCCTCGCCACGCTGCACGATCTCGGCGAGGGCCGCTGCGACATCCTGCTGGTGCCGGCCACCACCGCCTTGTACCGGATGCCGCCCGCGTCCTTCATGGCGGGCTACACGTTCTCGTTCTCGCAAGGCGAGCGCCTGAACGAAGCCAAACTCAAGGCGCAATTGACCCTGGCCGGCTACGAGCACGTGAGCCAGGTGGTGCGTCCCGGCGAATACTGCGTGCGCGGCTCACTGCTCGACCTCTTTCCGATGGGCTCGCCGTTGCCGTACCGGATCGACCTGTTCGACGACCAGGTCGACTCGATCCGTGCCTTCGACCCGGATACGCAGCGCAGCCTCTACCCGGTGAAAGAGGTGCGCCTGCTGCCCGGCCGCGAATTCCCCTTCGACGAGGCCGCCCGCACGGCCTTTCGCAGCCGCTGGCGTGAAACTTTCGAGGGCGATCCAAGCCGCGCGTCGATCTATAAGGACATCGGCAACAGCGTGCCTTCGGCGGGCATCGAATACTATCTGTCGCTCTTCTTCGACGAAACCGCCACGCTCTTCCACTATTTGCCCGAAGGCGCGCAACTGGCGTTCGTCGGCGATCTGGATGCGGCGATCAAGCGCTTCACCAACGACACCAGGCAGCGCTACAACTTCCTGTCGCACGATCGCGACCGGCCGATTCTGGAGCCGCAGCGTCTATTCCTCTCGGACGAGGATTTTTTCACGTTCGCCAAGCCGTTCGCGCGACTCGTCCTGCCGGCCAACGCGGGCGGCGGCTGGTCGACCCCGTTGCCGAATCTTGCGATCGACCGTCACGCGGAAGATCCGATTGCGGCCCTGCGCGCCTATCTGGACACCACCCCGAACCGCGTGCTGTTCGCCACTGAATCGGCCGGCCGGCGCGAAACGCTGTTGCAGTTGCTGGCCGACAATCATCTGCGACCGGCATCGAGCGACACCTTCCAGAGCTGGCTCGCCGGCGATACGCGTTTCTCGCTCGGCGTCGCCCCGTTGGCCAACGGTTTTGCCGTGCCCGCGGAGGGCATCGCGATCATCACCGAGACGGAGCTTTACGGGCCACTCGCGCGCCGCGCGGGCCGCCGCCGCCAGGAACAGGCGAGCAACGTCGATTCGATGGTGCGCGATCTGTCCGAGCTGAAGATCGGCGATCCGGTCGTGCATTCGCAGCACGGCATCGGCCGCTACATGGGCCTCGTCACGATGGATCTCGGCGAAGGCGAGACCGAATTCCTGCACCTCGAATACGCGAACGACAGCAAGCTCTACGTGCCGGTCGCGCAGTTGCACGTGATCTCGCGCTACAGCGGCGCGGATCCGGAAAGCGCGCCCTTGCATTCGCTCGGCTCGGGCCAGTGGGAAAAGGCCAAACGCAAAGCCGCGCAGCAGATCCGCGACACCGCGGCGGAACTGCTGAACCTGTACGCCCGTCGCGCCCTGCGCGAGGGCCATGCGTTCGCGCTCGAACCGAAAGACTATGTGAAGTTCGCCGAGAGTTTCGGCTTCGAGGAGACGCCGGATCAGGCCGCGGCAATTGCCGCTGTGATCGGCGATATGACGAGCGGCAAACCGATGGACCGCCTCGTGTGCGGCGATGTCGGTTTCGGCAAAACCGAGGTGGCGCTGCGTGCGGCGTTTATCGCGGTGATGGGCGGCAAGCAGGTCGCGCTGCTCTCGCCCACCACGCTGCTCGCCGAACAGCACACGCAAACCTTTAGCGACCGGTTCTCCGACTGGCCGGTGCGGATTGCCGAACTGTCGCGCTTCAAGTCGACCAAGGAAGTCAACGCGGCGATCCAGCAGATCAACGAAGGCACCGTCGACATCGTCATCGGCACGCACAAGCTGCTGTCCTCCGATGTGCAGTTCAAGCGGCTGGGGCTCGTGATCATCGACGAGGAACACCGTTTCGGCGTGCGTCAGAAAGAGGCGCTGAAAGCGTTGCGCGCCGAAGTCGATGTACTCACGCTCACCGCCACCCCGATCCCACGCACGCTCGGCATGGCGCTCGAAGGCCTGCGGGATTTCTCCGTGATCGCCACCGCGCCGCAAAAGCGCCTCGCGATCAAAACCTTCGTGCGTCGCGAAGAAGACAGCGTGATTCGCGAAGCCATGTTGCGCGAATTGAAGCGCGGCGGCCAGGTGTACTTCCTGCATAACGAAGTCGAGACGATCGAGAATCGCCGGCAGATGCTCGAAACGCTCGTGCCCGAAGCGCGCATTGCCGTCGCGCATGGTCAGATGCATGAGCGCGAACTCGAACGCGTGATGCGTGACTTCGTTGCCCAACGCGCGAACGTTCTGCTGTGCACGACGATTATCGAAACCGGTATCGACGTGCCGAGCGCCAACACGATCCTGATTCACCGCGCCGACAAGTTCGGTCTTGCGCAATTGCATCAGTTGCGTGGCCGCGTCGGTCGTTCGCACCACCAGGCGTACTCGTATCTGCTGGTGCATGACCCGCAAGGGCTGACCAAGCAGGCGCAGCGCCGCCTCGAAGCCATCCAGCAAATGGAGGAACTCGGTTCCGGCTTCTATCTCGCGATGCACGACCTCGAGATTCGCGGCACAGGCGAAGTGCTCGGCGACAAGCAATCGGGCGAAATCCAGGAGATCGGTTTCCAGCTCTATACCGACATGCTCAACGACGCCGTGAAGGCGCTCAAGGAAGGCAAGGAACCGGACCTCACCGCCCCGCTCGCGGCGACCACGGAAATCAATCTGCACGCCCCCGCCATTTTGCCGGCCGACTATTGCGGCGACGTGCAGGAACGCCTGTCGCTCTACAAGCGCCTCGCCAATTGCGAACACAACGATTCGATCGACAGCATTCAGGAAGAGTTGATCGATCGCTTCGGCAAGTTGCCGCCGCAGGCACACGCGCTCGTCGAGACACATCGTCTGCGATTGGCGGCCAAGCCTTTGGGCATTTCGAAAATCGACGCGGGCGAAGCCGTGATCGGCTTGCAGTTCATCCCCAATCCGCCGATCGACGCCATGCGGATCATCGAGATGGTGCAGAAACACAAGCACATCAAGCTCGCGGGCCAGGACAAGCTGCGCATCGAAACGCGCAGTCCGGATCTGGCCGTGCGTGTGGCGACGGTCAAGGAAACCTTGCGCGCGCTCGGCACGCCCAGTCGCGGCACCGCTGCCACGGCGGCGGCGCGCTAAGCTGTCGCTGGATGTTCACGCGCCGCTATCACGCCAACTTCGGCGTGCATAGCGGCGTCGCGACGGATACCCGCGCCGGCACATGAGCCTGATGCAAAAAAACGCGTACGTCTAGCCGTTTTTCGCTCATGCTGCGCTGCGCAAACGCGCTCCGCAGCATACGGGTGAAGGTTTTTTGGGTATGATCGAAAGACTCAAATGCTGGAGTCTTGTCATGTCACACGTCGCTGAATCAGCGCAGTCCTCGCAAACGCCCGCCTCTGCATCGAATTCTTCCTCGCCTGCCTCGCTTCCCTGGGTCACCCGTCTCGTGTCGATGGACACGGTGAGCCGCAATCCGAATCTCGGCCTGATCGAAACCGTGCGCGACGAATTGCGCGCGGTCGGCATCGAAGCCACACTCACCCACGACGAAAGCGGCAAATGGGCCAATCTGTTTGCAACGATTCCGGCTCACGACGGCGAGACCAACGGCGGCGTGGTGCTGTCGGGCCATACCGATGTCGTGCCGGTGGACGGTCAGCAGTGGGACAGCGATCCGTTCAAGCCTGAAATTCGCGGCGATAAACTGTATGGCCGCGGCACCTGCGATATGAAAGGCTTCATCGGCGCCGCGCTTACGCTCTTGCCTGAGATGCAGCGCACGAAGCTCGCCAAACCGATTCACTTCGCCCTGTCGTTCGACGAGGAAGTGGGTTGCGTGGGCGCACCGCTCCTGATCGCCGATCTGATGAAACGCGGCGTCAAGCCGGACGGCTGCATCGTCGGCGAGCCGACCAGCATGCGTCCGATCGTGGCGCACAAAGGCATCAACGCGTATCAGTGCTGCGTGCGCGGCCAGGCAGCGCATTCATCGCTTACGCCGAAGGGTCTGAATGCGATCGAATACGCCGCGCGCCTGATCTGCTACATCCGCGACATGGCCGATCAGTTTCGCGAGCAAGGCCCGTTCGACGAGCTGTATGACGTGCCCTTCACCACGGCGCAAACCAGCACGATCGTCGGCGGCAATGCGATCAATACCGTGCCGGCCGAATGCAAATTCCAGTTCGAATTCCGCAATCTGCCCACGCTCGACCCCGAACCGATCTTCGCGCGGATCGATCAATACGCACGCGAAACGCTGCTGCCGAAAATGTTGCGCGAGCATCCATCCGGCGCCATCGAGATCACCAAAATCGCTGCGGCGCCCGGTCTCGATTCGTCTGAACAAGCGGCCATCACGCAACTCGTGCGCGCGCTGACCGCCGACCAGGACAAGCGCAAAGTCGCGTATGGCACCGAAGCCGGGTTGTTCTCGCTGGCGGGCATTCCGAGCATTGTGTGCGGCCCCGGCGACATCCAGCAGGCCCACAAGGCCAACGAATTCGTGGCGCTGGATCAGCTTGTGGCATGCGAACGTTTCCTGCAAAAATTCATTCACAGCATGTCGGTCGACGCCCACGCGCACTGAAACTGAGCGCGGCAAAAATAGTCTTAACCATACCGAGGAAAAACCTACCCACGCCATGTCAACCGCCACGCCGCAGCACACCGACCATACGATCGACGGTGAGCCGATCCCCACACTCGACGACATCGCCACGCAGCACTTTGCCCTGACACCGTGGGTGACACGAACGCCGGTGTTCGACCGGCTCGATTTTCCGTCGCTGGAAGGCACGGTGGTGAACTTCAAGTTCGAGTTGCTGCAGGCGGGCGGCAGCTTCAAGGCGCGCGGCGCGTTCACCAACCTGCTCGCGCTCGACGAAGCGCAACGCAGCGCGGGCGTTACCTGTGTTTCGGGCGGCAACCATGCCGTGGCGGTCGCCTACGCGGCAATGCGCCTTGGCATCAGCGCGAAGGTCGTGCTGTTTCGCGCGGCCAATCCGGCACGCGTAGCCTTGTGCCGGCAATATCGCGCGGAGATTGTGTTCGCGGAGAACATTGCCGAAGCATTCGAACTGGTGCGCCGTATCGAAGCGGAAGAAGGCCGCTACTTCGTGCACCCGTTCAATGGGTATCGCACGGTGCTGGGTTCGGCCACGCTGGGCTATGAATGGGCCACGCAAACGCCCGATCTCGAAGCGGTGATCGTGCCGATCGGCGGCGGCGGGCTCGCCGCCGGTGTGGCCACCGCCATGCGGCTCGCCAATCCCAAGGTGCACATCTACGGCGTCGAACCCGAAGGATCGGATGCGATGGGCAAAAGCTTTGCCGCCAATCACACGATCAAGATGGGCCACATGCACACCATTGCCGATTCACTCGCGTCGCCCCATACCGAGGAATACAGCTACGAGTTGTGCCGCCGTCATATCGACCGCCTCGTCACCGTCTCCGACGAGCAGTTGCGCGCGGCCATGCTGACCTTGTTCGGACAACTTAAGCTAGCTGTCGAACCAGCCTGCGCCGCGGCTACGGCAGCGCTGCTCGGGCCGCTGCGCGAAACACTGCAAGGCAAGCGTGTCGGCGTGCTGCTGTGCGGGACCAATACCGACCCGGTCAGTTTTGCCGCGCATATCGAACGGGCGCGCCACAGCCAGTCACAGTTTCCAGAATAGAGCCCATCCGCTCTTTCAGCTTTAGGGGACTAGCCTATCGCTCTCAGATTGGTATGATTCGATCATCGACTTCTGGGAGGAACATCTATGAGCATGATTAAGGAATTCAAGGAATTTGCCCTCAAAGGCAACGTAATGGATCTGGCTGTCGGGGTGATTATCGGCGGCGCATTTTCCACAATCGTCAATTCAATTGTTAAAGACCTGATCATGCCGGTTGTCGGCGTTGCTACCGGCGGCCTCGATTTCTCCAACAAATTCATTCGCCTCGGCGATATTCCGGCGAGTTTCAAAGGCAGTCCGGAATCGTATAAAGACTTGCAGACGGCAGGCGTGGCGGTGTTCGGTTATGGCTCGTTCATCACGGTGGCCATCAACTTCGTGATTCTCGCGTTCATCATTTTCCTGATGGTCAAGTTCATCAACAATCTGCGCAAACCGGCTGAAGCCGCACCGGCGGAACCGCCGCCAACGCCGGAAGATGTCGTGCTGCTGCGCGAGATCCGCGATTCGCTGAAGAACGCGCCGCCGCGTTAAGGTTTCCGCATCGAGCATTGGCACCGGTGCATTAGCCGGTGACAATGAAAAACGCCTGTAGCGCGAAAATCGCCACAGGCCTTTTTTCTATCCTGCACGCCAGTTATCTCACCTCAGTCTGGGCGGAAAGTACAACTAGGCGCCCTTTGCGGCCGCATCCTTTTCGTCCTTATCTCCGCCTTCGCCCTTTTCCGCCTTCAGGTTCAGCGCGCTTTCAATCATCGTTTCGAGCTGGCCGAAATTGACGGGTTTAGTCAGATGCGAAGTAAAGCCCGCGCTCAGGCAACGGCGCACGTCTTCATCGGTGCCGAAGCCGGTCAACGCAACCGCCGGCGCATCCGAATGCTCGCGGAACGCCTTGACGAAATCGAGACCGGTGCCATCCGGCAAGCCCACATCGCTGATCACCAGATCGAAGCTCTGCAACTGGGTGGCGGCCAACGCATCGTCAACCCGCCCCACCACGGTCACGTCGTGCCCCAGGCTGCGAATCAGCTGCGCCATCACCTCGGCGGTATCCACGTGGTCTTCGATCAGCAGGATGGTCAGCAATCCGGGCGGACGCACCTCATCGGGTGCGGCGACAGGCGTCAGCTCCTCCGGCGCGGCAGCCGTGGGCAGCGTGATCGTGAAGGTCGCGCCGCAGTGCGGCCCCGGACTCTGTGCGATCACCGTACCGCCGTGCACGTCGGTCAGCGCCTTGGTGATCGCGAGACCCAGGCCCAGGCCGCCGAATTGCCGCGTCATGTTCTGGTTGCCCTGCTCGAAGGCATTGAAAAGCTTGCCGATCTGCTCGGGCTCGATACCGATGCCCGTATCCTCGACCGAGATCTGCACGTGCATGCGTTCATCGTGCGTGCGCACGTAGATATGACCGCCGTCCGGTGTGAATTTGGCCGCGTTGCGGATCAGGTTCCACAACATCTGCTGCAGCCGTGCGCGATCGGCGAGCACGTAGTGTTGCTCGGCATTCTTGTGGACGTGCACATCCTGTTGCTTGACCTGGATCTCGCTGCGGAAGAGTTCGAGCACGCTGTCGATCACCTCATGCACGTCGACCGTTTCGAGCGACAGACGCAGCTTGCCATTCGCCACACGCGTGAGGTCGAGCAGATCGTCGATCAGACGCGCTTCGAGTTCGACGTTGCGGCGGATCATGCGCACGCTCGTGCGTGCCTGGTCGGGCAGACCCGGGATCATCTCCAGCACGCTGGCTCCCGCCAGCACCGGCGTGAGCGGTGTGCGCAATTCGTGCGACAGCATGGCGAGGAAGCGGTCTTTCGCACGATTGGCTTCTTCCGCGATCTGGCGAGCGGCCTGCTCCGAGGCGAGCAGGCGTTCGCGCTCCTCGATCGCCTCGCGCTGGGGATGAATATCCGTGCAACTGCCGAACCATTTGCTGATATTGCCCTCGGGGTCGCGCATGGCGACCGCACGGGCGTCGAACCAGCGATATTCGCCGTCATGGCGGCGAATCCGCAGTTCGTGCCGGTAATCGCCGGCGCCGTCCGTCACCGCCTTGAGCCAGGTCCGGCGAATCTCTTCACGATCGTCGGGATGCACCGCTTCGAGCCATGCGAGGCCATACGAACTGCTTTCCGACAATCCCGTGTAGTCGAACCACTGCTTCGACAGGAAATCGCAATCGCCCGCGGCGTTGCAGGTCAGCACGAGGTGCGGCAACGCCTCCGACAAGGTCCGGTAATGCTGTTCGCGGTCACGCAACAGCAAGGCTTCAGCCGACGCCTTTTGCAGACGCACCTGGGAAAGCACGCGCTCCACGGCTTCCGGCAGGTAATCGAGGTAATCACCGGATTTCGGCACCACGTCGGACACGCCCGCGCGTAACGCTTCGATCACGCGCGATTCGTCAGTGAAACCGGTCACGAGGATGGCAGGAATCCGCACACCTTCGGCCCGCAAACGGCGAAAGAAGTCGAGGCCGGTTTCGGGCCCGCTCAACTGGTAGTCGAGCACCAGCAGGTCGGGCGCGCCGGCAGCAAGCCGCTCGCGGGCCGTGTCGACACCGGCGCAGATGGCAACCCGGCAGCCGGCGCGTTCGAGCGATTTGCGCGCGAGCCGCAGGATGCCTTCGTCGTCATCGACGACCAGCACATATGCGGCAGGTTGCGTGGACACTTCTTCGGTCATGCGGAGTCTTCTTTCGCTAGGTCTGATAGGGCTATCTTGTCATGAGCCGCTTTCGGCGCGCCTTCACCTGCGCCTTCCGTTAAGGCGCGCCCAGCCGGTGGCCCGCCGGCAGCTTGACGACTTGCAGGAAGAAGCCGAGACGGCGCACGGCTTCGATGAAGGCGTCGTATTCGACCGGCTTGGTGATATAGACATTGCAGCCGAGTTCGTAACAGCGTTCGATTTCGCGCGGATCGTCGGTCGTGGTCAGCACGATCACCGGCACCGCGGCTGTCTGCGGCGAATCCTTCAGACGCCGCAATACCTCGAAGCCATCCACCCGCGGCATCTTCAGATCGAGCAGCACGACGAAATTCGTCAAATCCTCCCGCGGCGGGTAAGGACTGGCCGCAGCGTCCGCGGGCGCCGGGCCGAAGAAGTAATCGAGTGCCTGCTGGCCATCGCGAAAGCGCACGAAGCCGTTTGAAACACCGGCACGGCGCAGATTGCGCTCGACCAGCGTGGCGTGGCCGTCGTCGTCCTCGATCAGCACGATGCTGACCGTTTCCCCGTGACTCATATGCCCTCCGAGCTGACAATCCGTTTTTGCATCATGTTTTAGCTATCCCCGCCTTTTTTCCCGATGCCTGCCCTGACTCAATTGCGCGCGGGCTGTTCCGGCAGCACGACGAAAAAGGTCGATCCCGCCCCTTCCGCGGACTCGACCCAGATGCGCCCGCCATGCCGTTCCACCATCCGCCGCACCACGGCGAGGCCCACGCCGTCTCCGTTCGCGACGTCGCCGTGCAAGCGCTGAAAGGCCCGGAACACCTTCGACATATACGCCGCCGGAATGCCGAGGCCGTTGTCACGCACATAATAAGTGCGCGTGCGTAACGCGCGCGGTTCCGTCTCGTCGACCGGTTCCGGCTCCAGCGCGCCGATCTCGATGCGCCCACTACGCGCCGGATCGAGATAATTGAGCGCATTACCGACCAGGTTGCTGAAAATCTGCTCGATCGCACCCGGGTCGCCCCACGCCGGCGGCAATTCGCGCACGGTGACCACGGTCGCCCGCTGGCTGATCACGCCCTGCAACGCCTCGACCACCCGTCCCACCACGCGTCCGACACTGACCCGCTGCCATTGGTATTCAAGCCGGCCGGCACGCGAAATCCGCAAGAGCGCGTCAATGATCGCCGCCGCCTGCGTTACCGCGGCGCGCAGATATTGCAGAGACTCGCGCACGTCGCCGTCAAGGATATGCACCATGCGCCGATGCTCGGACTCCGGCAGATTCGCCGCCTCGACGATGCTGTCCAGTTCGTCACACGACACCTGCAATTCTTTCGAAAAGCCCTGCAGATTCACCAGCGGCGAGCGCAGATCGTGCGATACGCTGTAGATGAACATTTCGTTGTCTTGCGTCTCCTGGCGCAGCGCTTCATTCACACCGGCCAGCTCCCGCGCGCGCGCCTCGAGCCGCGCTTTCAGCAGGGTCTGCTCGCCTTCGGCCTCGCGCAGGCGTGCACCCGTCTGATGCAGCACCGCGTCGAGCGCGGCAATTTCGTCGCTGCCGGACAGCGGCGGAGCCAGCTCCCAGCCGCGGCCCAGACGTTCGGCGTTGTCCGTCAACACTTCCAGACGCCGGCCGATACTACGCGCAAACACCACCGCGGTGACCGCCCAGATCAGCATCGACCCCAGCACGGCCGCGATCAGCGCGTACTGCTGGCGTTCATGGCGCCGTGTCAGGGCCGCGGATCGCTCGGCGTCGAGCCGCGAGGCTTCGCTGCTGAATTCGGCGAGCTGGTCGCGAAACAACGCGATCTGCGAAGGCAGCGCGCCAGTATCCTGCGCCGCAAACGAACTCACGTTGTGTCCGGCGCGCAGCGCCTGCGCGATCACGTTAGCCTGCTCGCGATACGCCTCGATCGCATGTTGCATTCTGCGTACGCGTTCGGCCTGCTGCGGCGTATCGGCCACCAGCGTTTCGAGGTTCGAAAGGCGGTCGCCGAGATCGACCCAAACGGTATGACGGTCGATAAACGACGGATCGCCGACGACCATACCCGTGCGGACCCGCGCGGCCTGACGCAGCAGCGGATCGACAATGGCCGACGACTGATAAAGGATCTGCTTGCTGTTGCTGACCCACTGCGCGGCCTGCGCCGTTTGCTCCTGGGTATCGAAGAGGACGCCCAGAAGCGCCAGCTCGACCACGCTCGGCACTGCAATCAGCAGCAGACCCTTGGTGAATAGTTTCATGTTCGCCCGAAGGGTCGTTCAAGCCGCGGCGTGCCTGCCAGTCGTGCGTTGACCACGCGCGTCGCCGCACCGCGCGGGCGGCCCGTTGCGATGCGGGATTGGCAAGCACGCCACGGTGCAGCCAGACGGGCCATTATCGACGTGAATGTGAGATATTTCAACGTAGTGACTGGATGCGCTCGCCCACACAAAAATGACTTTTTTATTGATACGGGATGTTTTTTCGGCGGCGCCTGAGTCTATGATGGAGACAGATGTGCTGGGAAGCGAAAGCGCGCGGCGAGGCGGTTCGGCATGATTCGTGCGGGAGGCGGTGGGGCGGCGTAGACGTCGAATCACCGTGAATCCGGCCTTGTCGTATGCTATAAAAGATCGACGTGCGGCGCGCGAAGCCGGGAGTTGTCGCATGAGGACGCTGCGTTTCTTGCAATTCTTTTTCAGGCGAATTTTTATGTCCTTCCCGAAAAAGCGTAGACGCGCGAAGGTGGACGGCGATGAGTCGTTCCTCGCGGTACTACGGCATTTCAAGCCGTTCGGTCAGCTCGACACCAAAATTGCCCGCGCCCGCGCGCAAGACGAGCCGGTGCTCTATGCGCATGTGCTGCCCGGGCTCGACGTTCTGCTCTGCAGCGTACGAGGCGCGCAACCGCCCTATCCCGCGCCCGCCGAATTGCGGCGGCGTTGCATCGAATCCATTACCAATGCACTGGAGCAGCCGCTGGATGGGCTCGAAAACGGCGGGTACTGGTATGAAGCCGACGGCTTCGGCTTTCTGGTCTTTGCCAGCCGGGCTCGGGGCAAGATCCTGACGGAGTTCGGCGCCACCCGCGTTGGCGGCGCCCGGCGAGGGGTTCGCCGGCAGGATGCCGCGGGAGATGCCGCACCGCGCTCGCTCAGGTAGTTCTTTCCTTCCCTTATCGGCGCCAGCGTTTTCAGCCACGCGGCGCCGATTCCCCGTCTTTCTCTTTCTTTTCCTCTTTTGCCGTGGCACGCGCCGCTTGCGCGATGCTCACGCCCAACGGCCGCGGGGCTCGGCAAAAAGCCTCAACTCCCTTTGTATTCGGCTGCCGTGGCCGGCGGCATGACGGCTGGCGCAGGCTTCTTGCCGGCCGCAGCCGGCGAATGCGCGTCCGTTGAGGGCTTGTTCACAGGGGCACCGTCGAGGGAAATAGCCGGTTTGGGTTGTTGCTTCATGCCCGGCGGCGGCGCGCTCGGCGCCTGACGAACCTGCGAGAGCAACTGCGCGCACGGCAGCGGCTTGTTATTGCTAGGCGCGAGCAGCGGAATCAGCGCCGCAAACGGATTGATCAGACCGAGCCCGATCGCGGCGCCCCCTCGCAGCGCCAGCGCGGCCGCATTCACCCCCACGTGCGGATCCTTGAACGTTCCCTTCACATACAGCGGCGAGCGCAGCGAAAACACCCGGAAGCCCTTGGTATGCGGATGCACGCCAAGATCCATCGACTCGTCGCGCAAATTCACATTGCCGTCGATGTCGATCACCGCGTCGTCCGTGTCGAGCGCGAAGACACGCGAATCCAGCACGCCGTTGGTCGCGACAAAATCCGCCGCCGCGCAGTTGATCTTCACGTCGCGATTGCCAAACAGTTTTTCGTAGACCACGTTAGCGACGTTAAGGCCCGCGGCTTCCATCAGCAGGCGACTCACCGTCCCGTCGGTCACCAGGGCCTTCACCTCGCCGTTCGAAGTCGCTGCCAACGCCGCCGGCGAATTGCCGGTCGCGCTCAATGCGGCGTCGCCGTTGATTTCACCGAGCGCGTTCTGCATCGTCTTGAAGTTCGGGAACAACTGCTTGAGCTTCAGATGCCGCGCCGAGGTCGCGAAGCGGCCCTTCAACGGTGTCGTGCTGCCATCCAGATGAATATCCGATGACAGCGAGCCGCCGGCCACGCCGAACTTCAGCGGTTCGAGCGACAGCACGCCATCGGTCATCACGACGTGCGTGTACAAGTCCGTGATCGGCAGGTTGACGTCCTTGACGATGCGGCGCCCGGTGAACTTCACGTCGGCGTCGATCGCTTTCCAGCGGTCGGTGCGAAACTCTTCCACGGGCAGCACCTTGTTGCCGGGTTGGGCCGTCGCGTCGCCGCGCTTCGCCTTGCTGGCCTTCGAGTCCGCGCCGATGATCGGCGCCAGATCGGCGAATTGCAGCAGATGCGACACCAGTTCGCCCTGCAACAGCGGACGAGGCTCACGTGCCGTGTAGGTCAACGAGCCATTCAGATCGCTGCCGCCCACTCGTCCCGTGAAATTCTCATACGTGAAGACGTTGCCGCTGGACTTGAACTGACCGATCAGGCGTCCCTCGGTCGCATATGGCGGCGTGTCGGGCAAGGTCACGCCGGTCAGCGAATACAGGCGCGCGAGGCTGTTGCCTTGCAGCCAGAGGCGCAAATCGACCGCGGCAAGATGCGCCGGATCGGTGATCGTGCCCACCAGGCCGACGCGCAGGTCGCCGGCCTTCACATCGGCCTGCACCGGGAACGGACGGTTTGCGTCCTGCAACGCCAGCACGCCGCCGACCTTGCCGCTGCCGGACACCGGCGTCTTGTTGTAGAACCCCTTGACGGTCCAACCAATCGCGTAAGTCGGGATCGCCGGTTTCGCGCCGTTCGCCGTGCCTGCGGCGCTGCCGCCCGAGGCCACCGCGGCACCGCTGGCCGACACCCCTGTTGCTGCGCTTGCTGGGCTTGCTGGGCTGGCTGCGCTTGCTGGGCTGGCTGCGCTTGCTGTGCTGGCTGCGGCGCTCGCGCCATTCGTACTACTTGCGCCATTCGGAACACTTGCAACCAGCGTGTCCGAGGTGCCAATCGCCGCGCTCGCGCCCGAAGCGGCGGCCGCCGTCGACGCAGCATCGGCAGCCGCCGCGGAGGCCGCCGCGGCTTCCGATGCGGCCTGCGCATTCGCCTGGGCGGCCAGCTTGCCGGCGCCCGCCTTGCCAACTGTCTCCGCCGATGCGGTGCGCGACGCCGCCTCCTGCTGCTTCATCACCTCGCCGATCGGAATCGGCTGGCCCAATGTATCGACGGCGACCTGCACCTCGACCTTCTTCTGCTGATCGGACAAGGCGACGTTGCCTTTGGCAAACGCGATGTCGTGCAGATCGAGCCGCCATTCGGAAGGCCCGCTGGACGACGCCAGTTTGAAGGTCCAATTGTTGCGTCCGTCGAGCAGTCGTTCGAGATCGACCGACGGATTCACAAGATTGATCGCGGGAATCACGATGTCGTGCGCGAGCAGCGGCAGCACCATGACTTCGAAGTCGATTTCATCGAGCGTCGCGAAGTGCGGCTGTTTGGCCCAGTCGGGATTACCTATCGTGATATTGGCCGCCGAAAAACGCGGCCAAGGCACCCAGCCGCGCCAGCCGGTCTCGCCGACCGGATGCCGCCAGCCGACTTTCAGATCGCCGTTGATCGCGAACGGCCGGCCGATCGCCTGCGTGACCTTGTCGTCGATGTAAGGCCGCGCGCGGTTCCAGTCAAAGGTCAGAATGAAAATTGCCAGCGCGACAATCAGAATGACGATGATCGCCAGCAGCCATGCGATGATTTTTCCTATCCGCCTTCCAATCGTGCTCGACACCGCCATTGAGAAACTCCGCCTTTGTTCTTTGTTGTGCTTCAGGCAGCATGTATCGTGCCTGGTAATATTGCCTTAAGGGTGCCGTTTTATCATGCCGCAGCCTCCGCGGGCGAGTTATCTCGCGGCTTAACTCGTGGCTTACCTGTCACGCAAAATGTCAATGCGCGTCAATGCATGTCATGGCACCCCTGAATTCACGCAAAAATTCACCCACGGCCCAACCATGACCGATGTTCCCTTCGTCCTCGCCGACGGTATCGTCCGGCGCGATGCCTTGCGCGGACAAACGCTGCTGCACCCCACCACCTTCGCCCTGCACGCCAGCGACCGCGTCGCTGTCACCGGTCCGTCGGGTTCGGGCAAGAGCGTGTTTCTGCGGGCCCTCGCCCTGCTCGATCCGCTCGATGCCGGACGCATCATGTGGCACGGCGCTCCGGTTGAGCGCGCAGCCATTCCGAGGTACCGGCGCAACGTCGCGTATATCCGCCAGCGGCCCGCGCTGCTGGACGGCAGCGTCGAGGACAATCTGCGATATCCGTACGAACTGCGCGCCTATCGCGACGTGCGCTTCGATCGCGCACGCGCCGCGAGCCTGGCCGCTCAGGCAGGCCGCGGCAACGACTTTCTGGACAAACGCGCGAGCGAATTGTCCGGTGGAGAGGCGCAGATCACCGCGCTGATCCGCGTGCTGCAACTTGCTCCCGAGGTGCTGTTGCTGGACGAACCCACCGCTTCGCTCGACCCGGAATCGTCCCACGCAATCGAAGCGCTGGTGCAGGCATGGTTCGCCGCCGATCCCGCCCGGCATGCATCGATGTGGGTATCGCACGACCCGGCGCAAGCCGCGCGCATGAGCGCGCGGCACCTCACGATGCGCGCCGGCGTGCTCGACGAATCCGTGGCGACGCCGGTGCAGCAGGAGCTCGGCCAATGACCTTGCAAAATCTCAGCCTCTGGGACGTCGCGATTGCCGCACTGCTGATCGTGGTGAACGGCGTGGTGTCGGTGGCGCTCAAACTGGACCTCGAACGCAAGCTCGCGTGGGCCGCGGTCCGCACCGTCGTGCAGTTGTTGGCGATCGGCTATGTGCTTGGCTGGGTGTTCCGTTACGACCGCTGGTTCGTGGTGCTGCCCTTGATGGTCCTGATGACGCTGATCGCCGGTTTCGCGGGCGCACAGCGCGGCAACCGCACCTACGCGGGCCAGCGTGCGGATAGTGTGCTGTCGATCTGGATCAGTTCGTGGCTGGTGGGCGCGGTGGGCCTCTTCGTCGTGATCCGCATTCACCCGTGGTATGAGCCGCAGTATGCGATTCCGATTCTCGGCATGATCCTCGGCAACACGCTGACCGGCGTATCGCTCGGCATCGAGCGGATGACCGAGGAACTGACCGCGCGGCGTGACCGTGTGGACATGGCGCTCGCGCTCGGCGCAACCCGCTGGGAAGCGGCGCAGGCGCCGGCGCGCCAAGCGGTGCGCGCGGGCATGATGCCCACGCTGAATCAGATGGCCGTGGTCGGCGTGGTGAGTTTGCCGGGCATGATGACCGGGCAGGTGCTGGCCGGACAGTCGCCATTGCAGGCCGTGCGCTATCAGATCGTGATCATGTTCCTGATCGCGGCCGCGTCGGCCTTGGGCACGGTGGGCTCCGTGCTGCTCACCTATCGGCGGCTTTTCTCGGCGGAGCACCGGTTTCTGTCGGCACGGCTGGTAGAACGGGCGGTGAAGCAACGTTGAGGCGGCAAAGAGGCGCGCCGCGCAAGCTTCGGTTCAGCGCGCGCCCGTCAACGTTTCGCAGTGACCGCCAGTTCGGTGCCGTCATTGAGTGTCAGCGTTTTCGTCGTGCCATTGGTCGGCATCGTAAAACGCAGAATCTGGCTGACGCTCACCTCGTTCGGACACTTGAGCGTTTTGCCGCCACTCGTCACGGTCTTCACGCCATGCGGCGTCTGCGCCTGAAAGCTCAATTGGACGGACGCCGTGCCGTCGCCGGCGACCACCGGCGCAAAGCGGATCTGCGTTTGACGAATCATCGCGCCGTTGGAATCGGTCGGGAGCGACGAATAATTCGGGCAGCTCTCCGCGGCGGGTACGGGACCGCCCGGCGGCACGGTTTTCCACGTGAAGTCGTCCGATTCGCCGGAGCGGATCGTGCGGGTTTCCTGTGAGTTGCCGAACTGTTTCGACGTAACGCGAACCGTGTAACGGATCGGACCGTCGAGGGCCGACTGTGACGTCACCGTGATCGGCGTGGCGGCGTGAGCCGCCGTCGCGAGCATGCCGGGCGCAAGCGCGCATGCGAGAGAAGCAACAACTGAAACGGCGGAGAGTTTGAAGCTGGAGCTCATACTGTCACCTCGTTGTTGTACCGCTGCGCGCCCGCTCAAGCGCTACTGCCGATACACCGCCTGACCGAAACCCGATTGATGCCGGGTCCGCGAGACACGCAACTGTTTTAGCATGATGCCCCACCAGTCTACCGCCAAGCGGCGCCGCGCGCGCCTCATCCGAATCGGGTATTACCCCGCTTGCAATGAGACGTTTTCTGCGCGCGCGATCTGACAGAACCGCTCGACTCCGGGAAAACCTGCCCGGTTCAGAAACCTGTCAGCACCAGCTTGCCGATCGCGCGCCCCTCCTCGAGCAGCCGATGCGCCCGGCGCAGATTCTCCGCGTTGATCTTGCCGAGTTCCTGACCGACCGTGGTGCGCAATGTGCCCGCATCGACCAGACGCGCCACTTCGGTCAGCAGCTTATGCTGCTCGATCATGTCGGGCGTACAGAACATGGAACGCGTGAACATGAACTCCCAGTGGAACGCGGCGCTTTTCGCCTTCAATAATTCGACCGGCAGCGGCTGGCTATTCTCGACGATCGTGCAAATGCCGCCCTGCGGTTTGAGCACTTCGGCTGCGGCCGGGAAATTCCTGTCGGTATCGTTGAAGATCAGCACGTAATCGACCTGCTCGATGCCGAGTTTTTTCAACTGCGCGGGCGTATCGCCGAAGTGATCGACGATATGATCCGCGCCCAGCTCGGTCGCCCACTTCGCCGATTCGGGACGCGAGGCGGTCGCGACCACCTTCAGCTTCGCCAGTTGTTTGGCCAGTTGAATGCCGATCGAGCCGACCCCTCCGGCCCCGCCGATGATGAGCACCGAGCGGCCTTCGTCCGCGCCTTGCGGCGAGACCCCGAGGCGATCGAAGAGCGCCTCCCAGGCGGTGATCGCGGTCAGCGGCAACGCGGCTGCGTGCGTGAAATCGAGCGACGCCGGCTTGCGCCCGACAATGCGCTCGTCGACCAGATGGAACTCGCTATTCGCACCTGGCCGCGTGATGCTGCCTGCATAGAAAACCGGATCGCCGACCTTGAACAGCGTCACGTCCGGCCCGACCGCCACCACCGTGCCGGCGGCATCCCAGCCGAGCACGCGCGGCGTTTTCTCGACAGTGTCTTTCGGCGAGCGCACCTTGTAGTCGACCGGGTTGACGGAGATAGCTTCGACCTTCACCAGCAAATCGCGGCCGCTGGCTTCGGGTTGGGGGATCTCGACGTCGACCAGAGACTCGGCTTGATCGATCGGCAAATAGCGATAGAGACCTACGGCTTTCATCACAACTCCTGTCGTTTCAAATCAGGTTGAGAGACCGGCGATCGATTGCTGGCGGCGCCTTACCGCCGTGACTGCCAATCGACCGCATTGACGTCATGCTAAGGCGGTTCTTATTCTCATAAAAGCGCCATAATGACTGAAACATCTTTTTGGATTTCAGAAGAATGGCCCATTCTGATGACCCGGCACAACCCGCCGCCAAAGCCAGCGTGAACCCGCGACACAACGAGCGTGAGCGGCTCGATCTGCTCGACGTCGCCCTGTTCGTGCGAGCCGCCCTGCTCGCCAACGTGTCGGCGGCCGGCCGCGAATTCGGCCTGTCGGCGGCGGTGGCCAGTTCGCGCATCGCGCAACTGGAAAAGCGCCTTGGCGCGCGGCTGCTGCACCGGACCACTCGCCGCATCAGTCTCACGCAGGATGGCGAGGTGTTCATGAGCCGCGCCCAGACGCTGCTCGACGCGGCCGATGCCGCCCGCGCTTCGGTGGGACGCGCGCAGGCCGAGCCGCAGGGGCGCTTGCGAGTCTCCATGCCGTCATCGTTCGGGCGGCAGCATGTGTCGCCGGTGATCAGCGAATTTCTGCGCCGCTATCCCGGCGTGAGCGTCGATCTACGGCTGACGGATCAACTGGTCGACCTGGTCGACGCCGGTATCGACGTCGCAATCCGCGTCGGCGTGCTCAAGGATTCGTCGCTGGTGGCGCGGCGTCTCGCCGTGAACCGGCGCGTGCTGTGCGCCGCCCCCGCCTACCTCGCCGCGCGCGGCACACCGCACCATCCTTCGGACCTCGCTCGGCACGAATGCATCATCCTGTCCGATCAGCGCGACTGGGCCTTCGTGACGCCCACCGGCCCGCTCGAAGTGCGGGTGAGCGGACGCCTCGTCGTCGACAACGGTGAAGTGATTCGCGACGCGTTGCTGGCCGGGTTCGGCATCGCGCTCAAATCGACCTGGGATGTGGCGCCCTACCTGCGTAGCGGTGAACTGGTGAGCGTACTCGACGCCTATCCGCTCGCGGAGCAGGTAGCGATCTGGGCGGTCTGTCCGAGCCGTGCATTCCTGCCGCCGAGGACGCTCGCATTCATCGAGTTCCTCGCCGCGCATTTCGGCGATCCGCCGTATTGGGATGTGGAACCGGAGTGAGCCGCTCCGCTCAATGCGCGTGGCGCACCGTCAGTGCTAGCCGCGCCCGCCACCGCCGGTTTTGTGATCGGAGTTGACGTCCGCGTGCGAGTCGTTCTGGGTTTTCTGCTGATACTCGTCGCCGCCGCGGCGGTCCGTGTCCTTCAGGCCGCGCTCGATGTCGTGATGCGCCTGCTTGCCGACGCGCCGCGGACCGCCTTCATGTTGCGACTCCGGATCCTGATCGGTTTCGTGCGGCAACGGTGCTGACGACTCCTCGAGGGGACGCTTCTTTGTGTGCGGGTCGGTTTGCTTGTCGCCGTCGGATGATTGCGCTGAGGTCTTCATCGTTTGCTCCTCTTTCAGGTTGAATAAGGCTGGCTGGATCCGTTCACTGCGCTTCGTCCAGACGTTTTTTCATTGCCGCGGTAATGCGCTGACGCGTCTTCGCGTAGCCCTCCCACGGGTCGCGCTTCAGATCCTTGAGACGTTCGTGCACGTTTTCGACGGTCCACTGATCGCCGCTCGTCGTGGTCGCGACTTCGTTCCATGCAAGCGGCACCGAGACCCCCAGCCCCGGCCGGGCGCGTGCCGAGAAAGCGGCTACCGTGCTCGAGCCGCGGTTGTTGCGCAGATAATCGACAAAGATCTTCCGCTTGCGATTCTGCACCCCCATCTTCGCGCTGAAGTGATTGGGCAACGTCGTCGCCATATGCTGGGCGACCGCTTGCGCAAACGCTTTTACATCGTCCCAGCCGGCCTGCTTCGCGAGCGGCACCACCACGTGGAAACCTTTGCCGCCGCTCGTCTTGCAGAACGAGGTCAGTCCGAGCTCTTCGAGCAGTGAACGCGTCAGTTGCGCGGCTTCTATCATCCGCTCCCAACCGAGCGACGCGTCGGGGTCGAGATCGAACACCATGCGATCCGGTTTTTCGATGTTCGACACCAACGCATTCCAGGTATGAAATTCAACGGTACCCATTTGCGCGGCGCCGACCAGCGCCTTGAGTGTGTCGACCGTGATCAGCGGCGGATGGCCGGGGTCGAGCCCGGGATGCTGCGTGACGTTGGGGATCGACAGTTTCTGGCTGTGCTTCTGGAAAAACAGTTCGCCGCCGATGTCCTCAGGCGCGCGCACCAGCGATACCGGCCGGTCATGCAGATGCGGCAGCATCCAGTCGGCGACCGATTCGTAGTAGTGCACGAGATCGATTTTCCGGGCGCCGGTGCTCTTATCGATGATGCGGTCGGGATGCGAGACGCGCACGCCGGCGACTTCGGCTGGTGCCGCGGCTTTCTTCGGTTTCGACGTGCGCTTCTTCGGCGCAGTATCAGATGCGGTATCGGTTCGCTCTTGCACGTCGGCTCCTTGAAGGGGATTTTCCTTGACGATTTGCCGCGCCGGCTTGTCGTTGCGCAGACTCACGAACGATGCCTGCCGCACGATGCCGTCGCTCGTCCATTCAGCGAAGTTGCATTCGCAGACGAGCACCGGTTCGACCCAATGCACCGGCGTGCGGCTGCGCTCGCGCGGCGCGCTGGCAAACGGCATCTGCCTGGTCTCGTGCGCGTCGAGCGCCTTTTTGACCGAGGCCAGCAGTGCAGCGTCGAACCCTGTGCCGACGCGTCCTGCGTAGCGCAATTTGCCCGCGTCGTCGTAGATGCCGAGCAATAACGCGCCGAACGCCGCACGGCTGCCGGACGGCTCCGAATAGCCGCCGATCACGAACTCCTGGCGCCGCCGGCACTTCAATTTGATCCACGCGGACGAGCGCCCCGACACGTAGCCGCTATCGCGCCGTTTGCCGATAATCCCTTCGAGCGCTACGTCGCACGCGCTCTTCAATAGTTCGTCGGCAGTGAACGCGAAGTCGTTGGAGAAGCGGAGCACGCCGCCGTCGTGCTTGTCCCCGTTATGCTTATCCTTGTCGTGCTTATCCATCACCGCACGCAAAATCGCGCGACGCTGTTCGAGCGGCACATTGCGCAAGTCGTAGCCGTTCAGAAACGGAACGTCGAACAGATAGATCACAATGTCTTGCGGACGGTTCGAATCAAACGCGTTCTGCAGCGCCTGAAAATTCGGCAGACCGTTTTCATCGAGCACCACGGCTTCACCGTCGAGCCAGCCGCTTTCGATGTCGAGTTGTTCGAACGCCTTCACCTGCTCGCCGAACTTCGCGGTCCAGTCGTTGCCCGCGCGCGTGAACACCTTGACCGCACGGGTCTTCGCTTTTCGATCGATGCGGGCTAGCACGCGATAACCGTCGAACTTGATTTCGTAGGCCCATTCGTCGCCGGGTGGCGCGGTGTCGACGAGCGTCGCCAGTTGCGGCTTGAACGTGGCGGGTAACGCGGCTTTGACCGCGCCTTCGATCGAAGGGGAAGCGATAATCGCCTGCGTTGTGCGCGCCTTCCTGCTTGCGCTTGCGTTCCCGTTTGCAGACTCGCTTGGGGTCTTCGTTGCGGTCTTCGTTGCGGTCTTCGTTTTCTTCGCGCGCCCGCCGGGTCCGAGCCACCCTTCAGTTGGCGCGCTGCCGTTCAATACGCTGCCTGGCAGCGCCGTTACGACGTCGTATTCATTCTCGCTACGGGCTTCGTCGTCGCGCTCCTTGATCAGCAGCCACTGCTCCTTGTCGCCGCTTCCGCGCATGTGGCTGCGCACCAGCGTCCAGCCGCCGTGTAGTTTTTCGCCGTGGAGATGGAATTTGAGCTTGCCCGCCTGATACGACTTCGCGGCTTGCGCTGCGCCGCCGTTCGGCTCCCACGTTCCCCGGTCCCATACGATCACCGTTCCCGCACCGTAGTGCCCCGGCGGAATCTCGCCTTCGAACGAGCCATATTCGACTGGATGATCCTCGACATGCACCGCGAGCCGCTTCACCGACGGGTCGAGGCTCGGCCCCTTGGGCACCGCCCACGACAGCAAGGTGCCATTCAGTTCGAGCCGGAAGTCGTAGTGCAGGCGCCGCGCGTGGTGCTCCTGAATCACATACGCCAACGCCTCGTTCGATGCGCGCGCCGCCGTCCCGCGACCCTTCTTACGCGCAGCGGCGCCCGGCGGCTCCGGAGTTTCGTCGAAGCGCCGCTTGCGGTTGTACAGATCGAGCCGGTCTTTCATGGCGGTGAGTATGTCGTGGGTCGAGCCAGCGAGGGTTTAGCGGTCCGGCGATCGATCAGGCAGCCGCGCGCCGTTTGTGTGCCGACGGCGCCGCCTTCGCACTGGCGCCGCCCCGCTTCCCGCCACCGCCTCGGCTCGTCCCTGCCGAACGCGCCGCGCGCGGCTTCTTACGTGCTCGCGTGGCCGGTTCGGCATCCGCATCCGCATCGGTGGTATCGGCAGCCTCGTCGTCATCGTCCGTCGCGTGCTTGCGCGCACCCGCCGCCGGCTTACCCTTGCCCCGGCCCAGGCTGCGCTTGAGCAGGTCGGATAGATCGAGAATATCGGCGGATTGGCGCGATTCGCGCGGCGCTTCGACTTCGGTGATTTCCTCGGTCTTTCCCGCACGAATTTTGCGCTCGACCAGCGCCATGATGTCGTCGTGAAACGTATCGTGATACTGCGACGGGTCCCACTTATCGCTCATGTCGTTGATCAGCTTCTTCGCCATGTCGAGTTCGCGCGCGCTGACGCCGGCCGCCTTCATCCCTTCGGGCGGCAGTTTGAACTCGTCGAAATCGCGGACCTCGGCGGCCCAGCGCAGGGTATTCAACGCCAGCATCGGCCCGACCGGAATCAGCGCGGCGAGATGCTGCTTGTTGTGCAGTACGACGCTCGCCACGCCGATCTTGCCCGACGCTTTCATCGCCTCGCGCAGCAGCGCGTACACCTTTTCGCCCTTGCGATCGGGCGTCAGGAAATAAGGCGTGTCGAGATAGAGGAACGAGATGTCCGGGGCGTCGACGAATGCGAGGATATCGACCGTCTGCGTCGACTCGGGATTGGCCGCGCGAATTTCGTCGTCCGAGAGGACGACGTACTTGTCCTTTTCGTACTCGAAACCGCGCACGATGTTATCGCGCGCCACCTCCTTGCCGGTGCGCTTGTTGATCTGCTTGTAGCCGATCGGATCGATCGTGCGCTTGTCCAGCAGATTGAAGCCGACTTTCTCCGACTGCGTCGCCGGATACAACTGCACCGGTACGTGGACAAGGCCGAAGCTGATCGCGCCCTTCCATATCATGTGTGCCATCGTGCGCTCCCCAAGGCCTAGGATCTTGGGTGAAGCAGCAAGCGTGCCACGATTTTCTATGCTGTCACGGGTGCGCCGCCGCGCGGGCTGTCACGGTTTCTGGCGCAATCGCCGCCCGCGCAGCACCGGCTCACACGGGCAGCGGCTGTAAGTCTTGCGTGCTGTCGGCAAAAGATACGGCGCTGATGGAGGCTTCAACGGTGCGTGTTGAGCGGTGTTCGACATCCGCCGATCTTCATCCACCGTTCGCGGGTTCGAGTTCGACCGGCACTGCGGCAAAGCCGCGAAACCGCACGCGTCCGCCGCGGGTCGGTTCGCCGTCGAGACGATACGCCGGAAAGCGCTGCACGAAGCGTCCAATGGCGATCCGCGCCTCGAGTCGCGCGAGCGACAAGCCCGCGCATTGGTGGATCCCGAAACCGAACGCCAGATGGCGGTTCGGATCGCGGCGGATGTCGAAGCGATCGGGCTCGGCGAACTGTTCAGGGTCGCGATTGGCCGCGCCTATGCACAGCGTGACGGGCGTCCCGCGTGGCACTGCCAGACCGCCGATCTCCGTGTCCACGGTTGCCATCCGGTTGCCCAGCTGATTCGAACTCTCGAACCGCAAACACTCTTCGACCGCCGACTCGACGAGCGACGGTTCGCGCTGTAAGGCAGCGCGTTGCTCCGGCCATTCAGTGAGCGTAACGAGACCGTTGCCGATCAGATTCGTCGTGGTCTCGTGGCCGGCGTTCAGAATGAAAATGCAGTTTTGCAGCAGTTCCGCTTCCGATAATTGCTCTCCGCCCTGCTCGCCCTGGATCAGGCGCGTCAGCACATCGTGCTGCGGATCGCCGGGCTCGCGCCGGCGCCGCGCCACCAGATCGCGCAAATAGTCGATGAATTCGCTAACCGCGCGGTTGCCGCGTTCGAGTTGCGCCTCGCTTAGCGACGGTTCAAGCGCGCCCAGTATCGCCAGCGACCAGTCGCGCAACGGTTCGCGCTCGGCGTGCGGCACATCCAGCAGATTGCCGATGACCTCGACAGGAATCGCCGACGCGAACTCGCCGATCAGATCGATCCGGCCACGCGCCGCAGCGGCATCGAGCAAGCCGTCGACAAGCCGGATCAGCCCCGGCTCCATGGCCGCGATCGCGCGCGCCGTCAGCGCGCCGGCGATCAGTTTGCGCACCCGCGTGTGCCGCGGCGGATCGTTGAAGACGAGACTGGTGGTGTGATGGGCGTAAAGCGGAGAATCGCCGTATTTCGGCTTGAATTCGACGGTCTTGTCGGAACTGAACGTTTTCGGGTCGCGGTAGACCGCTTGCACGTCGCGAAAACGTGTCAGAAACAGTGAGCCGTCCGGCATGCGTTTGACCGGGTCATAGGTGCGCAACGCGTGGTAGACCGGGTACGGATCGGCATGGAAGCTGGGGCTCAAATGGCGCAGATCGAAATCGCGCGCGAGGCTGGACGCGTCACTGGCGGTCGCGGGGGGCATGTCTTGTCTCCGTGTGGTAATCCGCCGCTTCGCAGGCGTCAATGCGTGCCGTGTGCGGCTCGCCGCGCGTCTCCTGGGCGCTTGCGGAACCGACCAGGGACCGCTCGCCTGCGGGGCGTCGTTCGAAGCGCCAGTATGACGCGGCGGCTCAATGATTGCACGGTGGAATGCCTGGCGGCACACGCGATGGGCTGCCTCGCGGGTTTCCATGCCGGGCCGGCTATCCGCGCCTAACGGATAGCGCACGGGTAGCGCACCGCCGAACCGTTACAATGGCGGAATTTTCCGCGCGCACCGCGCGCCCGTCCCTTTCCGCGTCAATGCGTCGTCGTCCATGAACCTCGTCATCCAAAGCACCGCGCCTCTTTCCGCCGACCACCACAAAACGCTCGTCGCCCTCGCGCGTGGCTCGCACGCCGCCGTCATCGACGCGAACGCGATTCGCATCGCCAACGCGAACCTTGCACAGCGCGCCGACCTCGAGGTCTATTGCGGCACGCACCAATTGGACTACGCGTTTGTCGAACCTGGCCGCCAGCTGCGTGACTTCGGCCTCGTCGCGATGGACATGGACTCGACGCTGATCACGATCGAATGCATCGACGAAATCGCCGACTTCTGCGGTTTAAAAGCGGAAGTCGCAGCGATCACTGAAGCGTCAATGCGCGGCGAGATCAAGGACTTCAACGAAAGTTTGACGCGCCGCGTGGCACTGCTCAAGGGACTCGACGCCGGCGCGCTCGAACGCGTTTATGACGAACGGCTGCAACTCTCGCCCGGCGCCGAGCAGATGCTGGCCGGTGCGAAAGCCGCGGGATTGAAAACACTGCTCGTGTCCGGCGGATTCACGTTCTTCACCGAGAAACTGAAGGCCCGGCTCGGTCTCGATTTCACTCGCGCGAATACGCTCGAGATCGTTGATGGCAAGTTGACCGGTAACGTGATCGGCGAGATCGTCAACGCTGACGTGAAAGCACGCACACTGCGCGAGACATGCGCCCAACTGGGTATCGAACCGACCCGCGCGATTGCGATGGGTGACGGTTCGAACGATCTGAAAATGATGGCCGCCGCGGGACTTTCCGTCGCATTCCGCGCGAAGCCGGTAGTGCGCGAAGCGGCCAGCGTGGCCTTCAATTACGTTGGACTGGATGGGTTGCTGCGGTTGTTCTGAAACTTTGGTTTTGCGTTGGCCGGCGCAATGGCGGCCAACGCGGAGACAAGTTATTTTTTCAGAAACCTCGTTCAGAAACCAATTGCAAACACGCCCAGCATGTAGATCGCTGTGGCGCATATCACGACGGTTGACCATTTCAGAACGCGGGCGTAATTTTCGTCAGACTGCAGATACGTAATAATTTTGTGCATGAGTGCCTCCCGTAAGCAGACCAGTATAAAACCTACGTTATCTAGAAAATCTAAATCAGGCGCACGTGCAGGATTGCAAACAAAATAGCAGCGAGAGATGTGGTGAGAATCGAAATCCCAATCGCCACGCGCGATAACGCCCCTGCGACTAACCGTTTCTGTCTGTCATGAATGCACGTAGCCATCCGCTCGTGATGTGCATTCACGAGGGACGACATCACGATCGTCGAACAGACGAACGCCAGCACGCAGAATCCGGCGATAGCAAGCGCGAGAATAGCCGCCACACCACTTCCCCGCTCGAGCGCGTTCACCGCCTCATAAACCGCAGCCGCACATAGCCCGATTGCGCACCAGAACACTTGACCGTCTTGCACCGATGCGGCGATCAACCTCTTCGCGACGCGCCAGCCGTGCGTGGGTGCGACGAGCGCCAGCGTAAAGATCGGGCCGACAATCGGCCCGCCAAGATTCAGCAACATCCAGAAAAATAGATTCATCGAAACTCACCATCGTGCGATATTCGTTAGTCACGGTACGCACCATCGTAGCGTCGAGATCCGGCATCGACCATTCGGCCGAATGGTTAGGCTTACTGGTTATCTTGACAAACTAAAAAGCCCATCGGGCACCGGTCCCGATGGGCTTGGTCAAGCTTCAACAATCAGCCTCGCAGCTCAAATATTTACCCCAGCGCCACCAGACACTGTTCGATATCCGCGCGCAAATCGGCCTCGTCTTCCAGACCGATATAGAAGCGCACCAACGTACCGCGATACGGCCATTGGCCTTCCGTGCGCATCGAGGCGACGTCATACGGCATCGCAAGACTGTGCGCGCCGCCCCAGCTCCAGCCCAGCGAAAACAGTTCGAGCGACTCGCAGAACGTGTCGATTTGCGCGGCGCTGTACCTTGCGTCGAACACCACGGAGAACAAGCCGCCCGCGCCGGTAAAGTCGCGTTTGAAAAACTCATGCCCCGCACAATCGGGCAACGCCGGATGCAAAACCGCGGCAATTTCCGGGCGCGTCTTCAACCATCTGGCCAATTCAAGCGCCGCCCGGTCATGCTGCTCGAAACGCAATCGCATGGTCGGCAGGCTGCGCAAAATCAACGAGCAATCATCCGACGACACACCGATACCCGTGCGCATGCGCGCGGCCTTCAGCTTCAGATGCAACTCGCGATCGACGGTGATCGTCGCACCCATCAGCACGTCGCCGCCACCTGACTGGTACTTGGTCAAGGCCTGCACCGAGATATCGACGCCGTGGTCGAACGGCCGGAAACCGAGCCCCGCCGACCAGGTGTTGTCGATCGCCGTGACAACGTTACGCGCGCGTGCAGCCGCGGTAATGGCCGGCACGTCGGGTACTTCCATCGTGACCGATCCGGGTGCTTCCAGCCAGATCAAACGCGTATTCGGCTGGATCAGGTCCGCGATCCCGGCGCCGATCATCGGGTCGTAGTAGCGCGCGGTAATGCCGAAATCGCGCGCCAGCCAATCGCCGTGGTCGCGGTTCGGCGAATAGACGTTATCGGGAATCAGCACGTCGTCGCCGGCCTTCACGAGGCCGAAGTACACGTTCGAAATCGACGACAGCCCCGATGGCTGCAACAGCGCGTGATTGCCGCCTTCGATCGTGGCAAGGCGCTGCGCGAGCGCCAGCGAAGTCGGTGTGGCGTGCAGGCCATAGCGCCATTGCGCGTCGTTTTTCCAGTCGAGCGCGCGCATCGTCGCGAGATCGGGGAACACGACCGTCGAAGCACGCGTAACCGGCATCGAAAAAGATTCGAAACCCGGCGTGAGTTGATCTTCGGCACGCACGACACGGGTTTGCAGGCTGCGTTTGAGTTTGGATTGGGTCATGGTGTCAATAGGCCTCATTCGCCGGTTTGCAGATTGCTGACTCCGCCGACGGCGTGAGCGCCACTCGTCGCCGCAGCGGGCGTTGCGGCACCGCTGGCATGCGGCGCGGCCGCTGCGCCGGCTCCGGCTGAGGCGGCCGGCACGGGCTGCCCGGCCGCCAGCGGTTTCAGATCGAACGGCTGCGGGTCGGAATCGTCGACGTTCATCCGGTCGCCCGCCACCGAACCGTCGGCGGCAAACTTGCCCACCCAGTTTCCGGTGATATGCGTGCCGTCGTTCGATTCCTCGACTTCGAGCGTGTCGCCATCGCGGTCGCCCGCGATCAGGATCACTTCGCCGGTATCGGTGTACTGATACTCGCCGTGCACGCCAGCGGGGTCGTCGGTTTTCGCGCCGAGCCGCAACACGATCTGCCGCGTGCCCAGCGTACCGACGTAGCGCGGAAACTTCGCGAACTCGGGGCTTGGCTTGAGCGGCAACTGAATCGGCGGGGGCGCCGCCAGTTCCTTCACCGCGTCGCTTTCCGCCCAGGCCTGCGCGGGCAGCATTGCTCCGGCGCTGGTACACAGGAGCGCGACTGCGCTCAATACGGCCCAGCCGCGTCGACGCATCGCACCCTTCATCGCTTTTGCTTCCTGCATCCGTTCATTCCTTGTTGCACGATACGGCTCGATGCCCAGTTTGTTAGCCGCTTGCCACCTGCCTGCTACCTGCCTGCTACGTGCCTATTGCCCGCTCACTGCCTGGCGTGGTTCAGCAGGGAGGAGCCAACGCGTTGCTGCGCGCCGCGCGGCCCCTGCCGCTGCTTCAGACCCGTTCGAAGATCGCAGCGATACCCTGCCCGCCGCCGATACACATCGTCACCAGTGCATAGCGGCCGCCAATCCGCTGCAATTCATACAGCGCCTTGACGGTAATCAACGCACCGGTCGCGCCGATCGGGTGGCCAAGCGAAATACCCGAGCCGTTCGGATTGACCTTGGCCGGATCGAGGCCAAGCTCCTTGCTGACCGCGCATGCCTGAGCGGCAAACGCTTCATTCGCTTCGATCACATCGAGATCGGCAACCGTCAGGCCCGCGCGCTCGAGCGCCTTGCGTGTTGCCGGCACCGGACCGATACCCATGTATGCCGGATCGACACCTGCGTGGGCATACGAAACCAGCCGTGCCAACGGCTTGATGCCGCGCTTTTCAGCGACGCTGCGCTCCATCAGCACGACCGCGGCGGCGGCGTCGTTGATGCCCGATGCGTTGCCCGCCGTGACCGTGCCGTTTTCCTTCACGAACACCGGCTTCAACTTGGAGAAGTCTTCGGCCGTCGCGTTCATACGCGCGTGTTCGTCCGTATCGAACACGACGTCGCCCTTCTTCGAAGGAATCGTGATCGGCAGGATCTGATCCTTGAAGTAGCCGCTCGTAATCGCATTGGCCGCACGGCGATGCGATTCGAGCGCAAGCGCGTCCTGCGCTTCACGCGAGATTTCGTACTTGCGCGCGACGTTCTCGGCGGTCACACCCATATGGATCGACTGGAACGGATCGTTCAGCGCCCCGACCATCATGTCGACGAGGCGCGCATCGCCCATGCGCTGACCGAAACGCGCAGCCGGCATCGAGTACGGCGCGCGGCTCATGTTTTCCGCCCCGCCGCCGATCGCAATGTCGGCATCGCCGAGCAGCACGCTTTGCGCGGCCGAGACGATCGCCTGCAGGCCCGAACCGCACAGGCGGTTGACCGTCAACGCCGGAGCATGTTGCGCAACGCCGCCGTTGATCGCCGCCACGCGGGCCAGATACATGTCTTTCGGCTCGGTATGCACGACGTTGCCGAACACCACGTGGCCCACTTCGTCACCCGACACATTCGCGCGTGCCAAGGCTTCGCGCACGACGCGTGCAGCAAGATCCGTCGGCGGAAAATCCTTCAGGCTGCCGCCAAAACCGCCGATTGCCGTACGCACACCGCTTACCACCACTACGTCTCGTTGCATCGCCCGCTCCTCTCTTTAGTCTCCGAAGATGATCTTGCCTTGGCCGGGCTGCGGGGTGCGGCGAGCACCTCGCAGCGCGTTACCGTCAGCCGGCCAGGATGTGTTCGACTGTGGCCCGCAAAGGGATCGGCGCGACCGCGCCGTAACCTTGCGTGGACAGTGCAGCGGCGACGTTGGCATAACGCGCCGCCTGAAAAGGATCGTCACCCGCGACGATGCGCGCGATGAACGCGCCGCCGAAACAGTCGCCGGCGCCGGTCGCATCGACCGCATCGACGACGTGGCCCGGCACGACGCGCCGCTCGTCGGGCGTGGCAATGTACGAGCCTTCCTTGCCAAGCTTGAGCGCCACGACGCGCGGACCGCGCGACAGCAGAAAGTCGACGATCTCGTCACGGCCGGTCAGGCCGGTGAGTTCGGTCACATCGTCCCAGCTCGGCAGGCAGATGTCGGTTTGACGAATCGCCTCGAGCATCACCGCGCGCGCTCGGGCGAGCGGCCAAAGCTTCAGGCGCAGGTTGGTGTCGAAACTCACGCGCACGCCGTTTGCCCGCGCATGTTCGATCGCCGCGAACGCCGCGTCGCACGCGCTCACACTGATCGCGAGACTGATGCCGGACAAATGGATGACTTTGGCCGCGCCGATCGCGTCGAGCGGCAAATCGTGCGGTGCGTAGCGGCTCGCGGCCGACCCCGCGCGCAGGTAGTCGAACGCATGACCCGCAGGACCGTGCGAGACGAAATAGACCCCGGTGGACGCGTGCGGATCGACGCGCACCAGCGACGGGTCAACCTGTTCGCGTTCCCACAGATCCACCAGCAGGCGCCCAAAATGGTCGCTGCCGACAGCCGACACGAAACCCGTCTTCACGCCCTGCCGTGCTGCCGCGATGCAGAAGTTGGACGTATCGCCGCCGAAACCTTGCAGATAGTTCGGCTGATCTTTAGCCGACTGATTGAATTCGATCATTGCCTCGCCGAGCGCGAGGACTTCTAAAGGCCGGCTGTCCGGGGACCGGCCATCCGGCGTGCGGGCCATACTCACCGTCATTGCTTAGACCTCGCCCCACAGATCGTGGCCATCGGCACCGGTGATCTTCACCGAGACGAAATCGCCGACCTTGTACCGTTTGGACGCCTTGGTGGTCGGCGCGATATACACGACACCGTCGATCTCGGGCGCATCCGCCGCCGTACGGCCGATGCCGCCGTCCGCATTGATTTCGTCGACCAGCACTTTCAGCGTCTTGCCGACCTTCTTCGCGATCCGTTTGGCCGACACTTCTTCGGCCACTTCCATGAAACGCGCGCGACGTTCTTCACGCACTTCATCGGGCAATGCGCCGTCGAGTTCGTTGGCGCTCGCGCCTTCGACCGGCGAGTAGGCAAAACAGCCCACCCGATCCAGTTCCGCCTCGCGAATGAAGTCGAGCAGCGTCTGGAATTGCTCTTCGGTCTCACCGGGGAAGCCGGCGATGAACGTGCTGCGGATCGTCAGATCGGGGCACATTTCGCGCCACGCCTTTACGCGCTCCATCACCTTTTCGGCGTTCGCCGGGCGCTTCATGCGCTTTAGCACTTCCGGATGCGCGTGCTGGAACGGCACGTCCAGATACGGCAGCACGTGGCCCTTGAACGGACCTTCGGCCATCAGCGGAATGACTTCATCGACGCTCGGATACGGATACACATAATGCAAGCGCACCCATGCGCCGTATTGCGCCGCGAGTTCGCCCAACGCGGCCACCAGATCGGTCATGCGCGTCTTGATCGGCTTGCCGTTCCAGAAACCGGTGCGGTACTTGACGTCGACACCGTACGCGCTCGTGTCCTGCGAAATCACCAGCAGTTCCTTCACGCCGGACTTGAACAGGTTCTCCGCTTCGAGCATCACGTCGGCGACCGGGCGCGACACGAGGTCGCCGCGCATCGACGGGATGATGCAAAACGTGCAACGGTGGTTACAGCCTTCGGAAATTTTCAGGTACGCATAGTGGCGCGGCGTGAGCTTCACGCCGGCGGCCGGCACCAGATCGACGAACGGATCGTGCGGCTTCGGCAAATGGTTGTGCACGGCCTGCATCACTTCGCCGAGCGCGTGCGGACCGGTCACGGCCAGCACCTTCGGATGCACTTCTTCGATCAGGTTCGAGCCGCTCGCGCTCTGCTTTGCACCGAGGCAGCCCGTAACGATCACCTTGCCGTTTTCGTTGAGCGCCTCGCCGATCGCGTCGAGGCTTTCCTGCACCGCTTCGTCGATGAAGCCGCAGGTATTGACGACGACGAGGTCCGCGCCGTCGTACGTGCCGGAGATCTCGTAACCCTCGGCGCGCAACTGCGTGATGATCTGTTCGGAATCGACTAAAGCCTTAGGACAGCCGAGGCTGACGAATCCGACCTTCGGAGTAGAAGGCGTCGGCACGGCGGGGGAAATGGTCTGCGACATAGGTGGGTCCGGCGTATAGCGGTAACGACAAATGGGGACGGTGCGGCAAGGCTGAGGGTCCAATGGCCATCAAGACCACAGCCCGGACAGCGTCCCGCGCACGCAACCCTTTATTGTACCGCGCCGAGGACCGCGTAGCCGGTCAAGTGGCGAGGCAGTGCCGGTTCGGGCAGACCGGAAGCCGCGTGCTGATGTGCCGGCATCGAACCGTCGACTGCGCGCGCACTTTCGATCACCTCAAGAATATCGCGAGAGTCGTGCAGGCGCCGGATCGCCGCATGCAGTTCGGCGGCCTGCGGCCAGGTCCGCTTCAGGTAGCTGAGCCACATTTTGACGCGTCCGTGCTCGTGGCGAGCCGCGACGCGGGCTGCCAGCTTTCTCAGATAGTCGGCCAACTGACCCAGCACGGCCGGCCATTCGTCAGCGGACGGCGTCCGGTCCATCAGTCCGCGTATGCGCAAGGCGAGGAAAGGATCCGATACGGCACCTCGCCCGATCATCACGTCCGCGCAACCGCTGACCGCCCGGCACAGATCCCAGTCGGCTACCGTCCAGACTTCGCCATTGGCGATGACCGGCACGTCCACCGCCTCGTCGATACGCGCGATCCATTCCCAGTGTGCCGGCGGCCGGTAACCATGGTCACGGGTTCTGGCATGCACGACAAGGGAGGCCGCGCCGCCTTCGGCCAGCGCCGTGGCGCAGTCGATCGCGAGCGACGTATCGGACACGCCAAGCCGCATTTTGGCTGTCACGGGGATGCCGGCAGGCACCGCAGCGCGAACGGCCGCAACGATCCGGTTCAGTTGTTCCGGGTGAGCCAGCAGCATCGCGCCGCCGCCGTGCCGGTTGACGACTTTGGCGGGACAACCGAAGTTCAGATCGAGTCCATGCGGCGACAGCCGGGCCGCCTGGGCCGCATTTAGCGCCATCCATTCTGGATCGCTGCCGAGCAACTGGATCACCATCGGCGTGCCGAAGGGGGTATGGCCCCCGTGCAGGACTTCAGGCGTATCCCTCTCGTAGACACGCTCGGGAAGCACCGAACCCGTTACCCGGACGAATTCAGACACGCAGCCATCGAATCCGCCAGTGCTGGTCAGCACATCGCGCAATACGTAATCCGCCAGCCCTTCCATGGGCGCAAGGAAAAGCTGGTGGCTCATGCGAGAACGGCGCCTAAGCTGCGGCCGCGAATCTTCCGGTCAGCCAAGGCTGACAGATCCGGCCTTGGGAATCGAAGGCGTGAGTGCGGCAGGGGAACGGAAGCGGAAAAGGGTCGGCGACATGGACGGTAGACGGACAGGCACGCAGCGATGGCGATAGCCACAAATGGAATTGAGCGGGGGATGTGAGACGCGGGGCTACGGGATCCAGGAATGGATCATGAGGATCGCCTGGACCACCCCGGGCCAGCACATGCAAGCTGCAATTGTACCGCGCTCGCGACTGTGCGCTTTCGAACGGAAGGCGGGCAGCCGGGCCGCCGCGCGGCAGTCGCCGTCACCCCCCTCTGGCGCAAGGTGCACGCCCCGCCGCCGCGTCCATGAGGCGGGCCTCCAGCGGGCGCGCCGGTCGCATCAACGTTGGCGTCGTGCTTACTTCTTCTCCGGCTCCGGATTGCTTTGCGGATTAGCCGGCGCGCCCGGCGCTCCAGCCGCGTTCACCGGCCCGCCGGGCGTGAACGGAAAAGTCGCGAACATCGATTTCGCCTGGTTCTGCATCTGCTCCTGCATCTGCACGAACATGTTCTTTGACTGCTCGATATAGCTGGTCATCATGCCCTGCATCATCGGTGCCTGCATGTTCATGAACTGCGACCAGACTTCGGGGTTCATCGCCTTGCCTTCGTACAGATTCTTCGACTGGTCGGCGAGTTTCGCCTGAATGTCGATGAAGGCCTGGATGTTCTTCTCCAGATAGGTGCCCATCATGCCCTGCATCGCATGGCCGTAGAAACGGATAATCTGCGACAGCATCGACGACGAGAACATCGGCAAACCGCCGCTCTCCTCTTCGAGAATAATCTGCAACAGGATGGCGCGCGTCAGGTCCTCGTTGCTCTTCGCATCGATGACCTTGAAATCCTCCTGATCGAGCACGAGCTGCTTAACGTCCGTCAGCGTGATGTACGTGCTTGTCTCGGTGTCGTAGAGCCGACGATTCGGATATTTCTTGATCAGTCGTTCGGCTGTTTTCTTTGTAGTAGTCATGTAACGCCTTTGAGCGCGAGTTGAGCGCGGAAACGGCGTCATACCGACTGCGCAATCGGGTTATTGCACAGTCGAGACGCCGCCGGAACCATCTGAGTCGAAACACGCCGCCTTGTGAGCAGCGCGCCGCTGACTCAGCCCATATGCAAACCGCCATTCAGCGAAAAATCCGCGCCTGTGGCGAAACCCGATTCGTCAGAAGCAAGCCATGCCACGATCGAACCGATTTCGTCCGGCTGGCCGAGACGGCGCACCGGAATCGTCGCGACGATCTTCTCCAGCACGTCCGGACGGATCGACTTGACCATATCCGTGCCGATGTAGCCCGGCGACACGGTGTTCACCGTCACGCCTTTAGTGGCCACTTCCTGCGCCAGCGACATCGTGAAGCCGTGAATGCCGGCCTTCGCGGTCGAATAGTTGGTCTGACCGAACTGCCCCTTCTGGCCGTTCACCGACGAAATGTTGATGACTCGCCCGAAGCCGCGCTCCACCATGCCGTCGATCACCTGCTTGGTGACGTTGAACAGGCTGGTCAGGTTGGTGTCGATCACCGCCGTCCAGTCTTCATGCGTCATCTTGCGGAACACGACGTCGCGCGTGATACCGGCATTGTTCACCAGCACGTCGATTTCGCCGACTTCGGCCTTGACCTTGTCGAACGCGGCCTTGGTCGACTCCCAATCGCCGACATTGCCTTCGGACGCAATGAAATCGTAGCCGAGAGCCTTCTGCTCTTCGAGCCACTTCACGCGGCGCGGTGAGTTCGGGCCACAACCTGCAACGACCTTGAAGCCCTCTTTGTGCAGCCGTTGGCAAATGCTCGTGCCGATGCCGCCCATCCCGCCCGTTACGTACGCAATTCGCTGTGTCATACACTACACTCCGTTTTTCGTTTTCGAGGCGCCGACCGGCGGCCTCTTCCCTCGCCTGATACTTCATCTCCACTGCCGCCGGGCGACCGGCCGACGAGGCCATTGCTCGCCGCGCACCGCCTGCTATCTGCTTGCCAGAGAATGCGCGGCAACCCTGCTTACAGCTTGCTGAAACCCAACTGAACCCGCTTGAACCGGTTTGCGCCTCGAGTCTCCGGTCATTGAGACCCGCGACTCGAGGCCCGCAGCCCCGTTAAGCGCGCTCGAGCGCCAGCGCCACGCCCATGCCGCCGCCGATACACAGCGACGCCAAGCCCTTCTTCGCATCGCGCTTCTGCATTTCGTGCAGCAACGTGACGAGAACCCGGCAACCGGACGCGCCGATCGGATGGCCGATCGCAATCGCGCCGCCGTTCACGTTGATCTTCGACGTGTCCCAGCCCATTTGCTGATTCACGGCGCACGCCTGCGCGGCAAACGCTTCGTTGATTTCCATCAGGTCGAGATCGGCCGGCGTCCAGCCCGCGCGCTCGAGACAGCGGCGCGACGCGGGCACCGGGCCCATGCCCATGATTTTCGGATCCAGACCCGACGTGGCATACGCCTTGATGCGCGCGAGCGGCGTGAGGCCGAGCGCCTCGGCCTTCTTCGCCGACATCACCAGCACTGCCGCGGCGCCGTCGTTCAGACCCGACGCATTGGCCGCCGTCACCGTGCCCTCTTTCGAGAAAGCCGGCTTCAGACCCGCCAGCGATTCAGCCGTCACGCCGTGACGCACGAACTCGTCCGTCGCGAAACGCAGCGGCTCGCCCTTGCGTTGCGGAATTTCGACCGGCACGATTTCGTCGTCGAAACGGCCCGACTTCTGCGCAGCTTCCGCCTTGTTCTGCGACAGCGCCGCGAACGCGTCCTGCTGTTCGCGCGTGATACCGTATTCCCTGGCGACGTTTTCCGCCGTCACGCCCATGTGGTACTGGTTGTAGACGTCCCACAGGCCGTCGACGATCATCGAGTCGATCAGCTTCGCGTCGCCCATGCGGAAACCGTCGCGCGAACCCGGCAGCACATGCGGCGCCGCGCTCATGTTTTCCTGACCGCCGGCGACCACGATGTCGGCATCGCCCGCGATAATCGCGTTGGCCGCCAGCATCACGGACTTCAGGCCCGAGCCGCACACCACGTTGATCGTCATCGCGGGCACAGCCGTGGGCAAGCCGGCCTTGATCAGCGACTGACGCGCCGGGTTCTGACCGGAGCCGGCTGTCAGCACCTGCCCCATAATGACTTCGCTGACCTGCTCCGGCTTCAGACCAGACCGTTCGAGCACGGCGCGAATCACGGTGGCGCCGAGTTCGGGCGCGGCGATCTTCGCCAGCGACCCACCGAATTTGCCCACTGCCGTACGGGCGGCCGATACGATCACAACATCAGTCATTTCCATATCCTCCGGGCACATCGGCCAACTAGGCCGTAGCCCGTCAAGTTAAAAATCTTGTTGCTCATGCGCCCTTGCCTGTCCGGGCGCGCATTCATACCGCCGGACCACCGCGCCTTGCGGCGCTAACCCTACTCCCGCTGCCGCACATAACGCCCCGGTGCCGGCTCGATGACGGGGAATTCCGCGGAACCTGCCGTAGCGCGCGGCTTGACTTTCTTGCCGCCGAACTGGTCGAGCCACGTGATCCATTCGGGCCACCAGCTGCCGGGCACTTCGACCGCCTGATCGAGCCACTCATCCGGCGTTTCGGGCAACGTCTTGACATCGCCTTGCAGCGTCCAGTAGCTGCGCTTTTTCTTCGCCGGCGGATTGATCACGCCCGCGATATGGCCCGACGCACCAAGCACGAACTTCAGCGGTCCGGCGAGCAGCGGCACCGACGCGTACGCGGTTTGCCACGGCACGATATGGTCTTCGCGTGAACCGTAGATGAAGGTCGGCACGTCGATCTTCGAGAGGTCGACCGGTTCGCCGCAGGTGGTCAACGCACCCGGCTCGCGCAGACGATTCTCAAGATACGTATTGCGCAGATACCAGACGTACATCGGACCCGGCAGGCTGGTCGAATCGCTGTTCCAGTACAGCAGATCGAACGGCACCGGGGTGCGCCCCTTGAGATAGTTGTCGACGACATAGTTCCACACCAGATCGTTCGGCCGCAGGAACGAGAAAGTATTGGCGAATTCAATGCCGCGCATGAGGCCGGGCGGGCTGCCGTTCTTGCCGCCGATGGTTTGCTCGCGCATCTGCACATGCGCCTCGTCGACGAATACGTCGAGCACGCCGGTATCCGAGAAGTCGAGCATCGCGGTGAGCAAGGTCATCGACGCTGCCGGATGCTGGCCGCGCGCGGCCGCCACCGCCAGCGCCGTGGCCAGCATCGTGCCGCCCACGCAGAAGCCCAGCGTGTTGATCTGCTCGCGCCCACTGATCTGGCTGACCGTGTCGATTGCCTTGAGGACGCCCTCGCCGATGTAGTCGTCCCACGTCTTGCCCGCGATCGACGCATCCGCATTGCGCCACGAAATCAGGAACACCTGATGACCCGAATCGAGCCCGTGCGCAACCAGCGAGTTCTCCGGCTGCAGATCGAGAATGTAGAACTTGTTGATACACGGCGGCACGATCAGCAGCGGCCGCTCGCGCACGGTGGCCGTGCGCGGCTTGTACTGGATCAACTGCATCAGGTCGTTTTCGAACACCACCGAACCTTCGGTGTTCGCGAGATTTTCACCGACCACGAAACGCGATTCGTCCGTTTGCGAAATCTTGCCGCGCTGGAGGTCGCCCAGCAGATTCATCACGCCCTGCCGCAAGCTCTCGCCCTGGCTATCCAGCAAGGTCTTTTGCGCTTCCGGATTCAACGCGAAGAAGTTGCTGGGCGATGCCGCCGCGGTCCATTGCTGAACGGCGAAGCGGATGCGCTCGCGTACTTTCGGTTCCGTATCGAGCGCGTCGACCATTTCCTGCAGATAGCGCGCGTTCAACAGATACCACGCGGCCGTAAATGCATAGGCTGGCGTCGCGCTCCACGCGTCGGAACTGAAGCGGCGGTCTTTGAGTTCGGGAGTTTTCGTCGTAGAACCCGCTGCCTGCCGGATCAGTTCCATCGCCTCGCGCGAATAATCGGCCTGCAGCTTTTGCAAACGCTCCGATGGAATCGCGGCACTCGGCACATTGAGTCCTGCGAATGAAGGCAATGACGGCAGAGATCCCACCGTCAGTTTGCTGAAGTCAGGCATGCCGGGGAACGACGGTATTTGCGGCAGGCCCATTTGCGGCATTGGCGGAATCCCCATGTGCGGTATTGGGAAAGCCGCGCCATTGCCGCCGGGCGGCGTGCCGAGTGAACGCCATGCGTTCATCCACACGTCGAATAACTGCTGCATGCCTGCGGCCGGCGTTGCGCCGCTCGTACCGGCCTGCTGCGTGTGCTCCGTCGAGGAGTCCGTGCTGGGGGAAGCTGAGGAATGTGATGCTGCCATACCTGCTTTTGACCGGTAAGTCCTTGCGGACGGGTTGAGAGGCAGGTTCTTGCGCACGTGGGCGATTGCTCGCGACCTCGTCACGCCCTGTCTCATGTACGAGGAACTGTGAGGAACATTCTTGCTCCCCATCGCAAGGCATGTCAATGCTTGTTCCCGATTTTGCCGCAGTGCGATAGTTTTTTAATTATCGTTTTCCCTGTGTAGCAGATCGCGCTTTTGGAACGGGGATTTTTCGGTGCCGATGCAAATGAAAAAAGCTCCCGTACTGCGCGGGCTTATCTCAATTCATCCGTTCGCATGCGAACAGTTTTGGCGGCAGATTTACGCCTGCGCGGGGACTTCGGCAGCGCAGCAAAAAACCATGCTGCGTCTCCGAACAAACCCTCATACGTATGCCGCCAGAAAGACATGACGCCCACTCCAGCGGGCGCCAGCGTGGATAACTTATGCCGCGATCGTCCGCGACTGATCGTCGAGCCAGATCAGCGCGGCCATGCGGCCGGTTTCCCGATCGCGGCGATAGGAATAGAAACGCTCGCGTTGTGTGACCGTACACAAATCGCCGCCGGCAATGCGCGTCACCCCGAGCCTCTGCAAGCGCAGGCGCGCGAGCGTCGCAAGGTCGGCGAGATATTTGCCGGGATTATGCGGATGCGTAACGAATGCATTCGCCGCGGCCTCGCGTTGTTTGCCGTCCACGCCCTTCATGAAGGCGTCACGCACATCTGCCCCCACCTCGAATGCGTCCGGTCCGATCGCCGGACCGAGATAGGCGTGCAGCGACGCGGCCTCTACGCCGGCGAGATCGGCAACGCGCTGCGCGGTCTGTTCGACGATACCCGCTGCGAGGCCACGCCAGCCGGCATGAGCCGCACCGACGGCACGCCCCGCTTCGTCGCACAACAGCACCGGCATGCAATCGGCAACCATCACGACGCACACCGTGCCAGGCCGGTCGGTGACGCTCGCATCGGCTTGTGTCGGCATGCCGTTCGCGTGAGTTTGCGCAAGCACATCTTCGGCCCGCACGATGCCCGCGCCGTGAATCTGCTCGAGCCACGCGGCCTCGCTTACGCCGGCCAGATCCAGCAGCCGCGCGCGATTGACCGCGACCGCGGCCGGATCGTCCCCGGCTTTCATCCCCAGATTCAGGCCGCCGGGCAGGTCCACGCCGTCGCGCCAGCGGCCGAACGGCGGTTCGCTCACGCCGCCATTGCGCGTGGTGACGAGCGCACGCACCCGCGGCGACACATTCCATGCCGGTTGCACAACATCGGCCAGGCTCAGCTCGGGCAAGCTCATGCGTGATCGTCCTCGCCGTGTTCGTCGTGTTCGTCGTCTTCGGCAGGATCGCCGTCGCCGCGTATTTCATCTGCGTCGACATCGTCGTCCAACGAGGCTTCGTAGCCGTCTTCCTCGTAGTACGTCTCGTCGAACTCGCCCTCGTCGTCGCGCCCGAGGCCGAGCGCCGCCGATAGTACCTGCATGTCTTCCGGCGCATCGGCGCGCCATTGCATGGTGCGGCCGGTTTCCGGGTGAATCAGGCCAAGGCGCCATGCATGCAGCGCCTGGCGGGCAAAGCCGTCCGGCAGCGGCGTCACCGAGCGCTTGCCGCGCGCGCGCCCATAAACCGGATCGCCGAGCAGCGGATGGCCGATATGCGCGCAATGCACGCGAATCTGGTGGGTGCGGCCGGTTTCGAGATCGCAATGAATCGCAGTGACCGGCTGACGCTGCCAGATCGCCGTGTCCACGCGCCGGAAATGCGTGCGCGCCGCCTTTCCCGATGCGCTTGTCACAACCGCCATGCGCGTACGTTCGCGCGGATCGCGGCCGATCGGCGCGTCGATTGTGCCCTCTTCAGGCATGTTGCCCCATACCAGCGCGAGATAACGGCGCTTCACCGTGCGCGCCTGGAGCTGGCGCACCAGATCGGTCTGCGCCTCGAGCGTGCGCGCCACCACCATCAGGCCGGACGTCTCCTTGTCGAGCCGATGGACGATACCGGCGCGCGGCAGGCCGGCCGCGGCGTCGCCATAGCGGTACAGCAGACCGTTCAGGACCGTGCCGCTCCAGTTGCCGGCTGCCGGATGCACGACCATGCCGGCCGGCTTGTTGATCACCACCAGCGTGTCGTCCTCATACACGACGTCGAGCGGCACCGGCTCGGGCGTGAACGCGAGTTGCTCCGGCAGCAGGTCGGGCACGAGTTCGATCGTTGCGCCGAGCGGCACCGGCTGACGGATTTTGGCCGGCTTGCCGTCGATGCGCACCCGCTCCGACTCGATCCAGCTTTGCAGCCGGTTCCGTGAAAACTCCGGAAAGACCCGGGCGAGCACTTTGTCGAGGCGTTCGCCGGCCATTTCGTCGGGGACGACGACACTGCGCGGCGTCTCGTCCGCCACACGGCTCGCCACCGTCGGCACCATGCTCTGCGGGCCGGCGCCGGCAAGCGCGTCGCTGCCGAGATCGTCGTCGAGTGAATCGACGCCCAACGCGTCGGAGGGGTCAGCGCTTACGCTATAATCTTTGTTGCTATTCCCGGCACCGGTTGCGGCGCCTGGAGTATTTGAGCGGGTCATTGAGTCTGGGTCACCTGGACGTAAAGCTAGACTGGAAAATGCGAGCCTTGAACACCATTACTAAAGCGGCGATCAATTTGGCGGCCATCAAGAAGGCGGCCCGGAAAGTGGCCGGATACATTGCGTGTGCCGCGGCCGTCGCCGTTGTTGCGGCTTGTCACGGCCTGCCGGAAAAGACCGACGAGACGGCTACGTGGAACAACAACAAATTATATACGGAGGCGAACGACGCCCTGACCGGTGGTGATTACGGCAAGTGCGCCAAGTATTTCGAGATGCTCGAAGGCCGCGATCCGTTCGGCCACTTTGCCCAGCAGGCACAGATCAACGTCGCCTATTGCAACTGGAAAGACAACGAAAACGCCGCCGCCGACCAGGCGATCGACCGCTTCATCCAGCTGCATCCGGATCACCCGGACATCGCCTACGCGTATTACCTGAAGGGCATGATCCACTTCAACGACGACCTCGGTCTGTTCGGCCGCTTCTCCGGCCAGGACATGAGCGAGCGCGACCCGAAGTCGCTGCGCGAGTCGTATGACGCGTTCAAGGTCGTGGTCGACAAGTACCCGAACAGCAAGTATGCACCGGACGCCGCGCAACGCATGCGCTATATCGTGAACGCGCTGGCGTCGCACGAAGTCCACGCGGCGGATTATTACTACCGCCGTGGCGCTTATGTCGCGGCGATCAATCGCGCGCAACTGGCGTTGAAGGAATACAAGAACGCGCCGGCTATCGAAGACGCACTGCACATCATGATGCTGTCGTATCAAAAGCTGAATCAGCCGCAACTGGCCGACGACACCAAGCGTATTCTGGCAGGCACCTTCCCTGACAGCCCGTACATCACGGGCCATGCAAGGCCGGGTAAGGAAAAGTCGTGGTGGCAGTTCTAAGTTTCAGCCACGCGCTTTAAGAACGCTGCAAACAGAAACGCCACGACGTCGGTCGTGGCGTTTCTGTTTATGGAGCGCAGCCGGCGTGCGCCCGAGGCCGGCTGGCGACAGGCGCTCTCAGTCCCGCTCGAACAGCGCAATCGACTCCACATGCGAGGTGTGCGGGAACATGTTCACCACCCCCGCGCCCACCAGCCGGTAGCCGGCCTCATGCACCAGCAGGCCGGCGTCGCGAGCGAGCGTAGCCGGGGCGCACGATACGTACACGATACGTTTGGGCAGCGGCCCGTTGCCGCTCTGTGCGATCTCAGCGAGCGCCTTGGCGACGGCCAGCGCGCCTTCACGCGGCGGATCGATCAGGATTTTGTCGAAATGGCCGAGCGCGCGCAGGTCGTCGGCGGTGACTTCGAACAGATTCCGGCAGGCAAACGATGTATGACCGGCCACGCCGTTCAGTTCGGCATTGGCCAGTGCACGCGAAGTCAGCGCTTCGCTGCCCTCGATACCCATCACTTCCTTCGAGATCCGGGCGAGCGGCAGCGTGAAATTGCCGATTCCGCAGAATAGATCGAGCACGCGGTCGGTGGCGGCCGGGGCCAGTAGACGCAACGCACGGCTGACCAGCACGCGATTGATCGCGTGATTGACCTGCGTGAAATCGGTCGGCTTGAACGGCATCCGGATGTTGTATTCCGGAAGCGTGTAGTCGAGTTCCGCGTCGAGCGGATAGAACGGCACGACCGTATCAGGACCACCCGGCTGCAACCACCACTGGATCTTGTGCTCGTCGGCGAAATCGCGCAGCACCTGCTCGTCCGCGGCAGTGAGCGGCGCGAGATTACGCAGCACCAGTGCGGTGACCGAGGAGCCAACCGCCAGTTCGATCTGCGGCATACGATCGTGGATCGACAGCTTGCGAACCATGAAGCGCAGCGGCATCAGCATCGCCGACACATGCGGCGGCAGCACCTCACAACTCTTCATATCCGAGATGTAGCTGCTCTTCTTCTCGTAGAAGCCGATGCGCATGCCGCCCTTTTCCGGCAGATAGCGCACAGCCAGACGCGCGCGGTAGCGATATCCCCACGCTGGGCCATGAATGGGGCGGTACACCGTCTCGGGGCGCAGCTTCGCCAGATGCTGGAAATTGTCTTCGAGCACGCGCTGCTTGACGGCGATCTGGGCGCGAATGTCGAGATGCTGCATCGAACAGCCGCCGCAAATATCGAAGTACACGCACTTCGGCTTCGTGCGAAGCACGCTTTCACGGAACACCTGGACCACTTCCGCCTGCTCGAATTTCGGCTTGCTGCGATGGGTCGAGTAGCTGACGCGCTCGCCAGGCAGCGCGCCTTCGACAAAGATTACCTTGCCGGGCGTGCCGTCTTCGCTCTCGATACGGCCCACGCCGCGCGCTTCCATATCGAGCGAAACGATTTCGATGATCGGCTCATTGCCGGTGATGACGTGCGCTTTTGCCGGAGCGGGCGCCTTCTGGCGCTTGGGCGAGCGACGTTGGGGGGCAGTTCGGGACACCTGCGACTTCCTGACAAACTTGGGGAAAGGCGAGATTGTAGACGAAGCGCCGCCATTGCCAACGATTTGGCGCGGCTGCGGCGGCTAGCGCCTGCCTGCTTGCGCCATGGCCGATTTGCGTGCTGCAAACCGCTTCGCTAGCAGAATAGTAAGGCTTATTGATCAAATGCGGCCAGATACTCGGCCCATTGCGGCGCCGCCTCCAGCGCTAACGCATTCTTGACCAGGTTGATCTCGTCAGCATACTCCGCCGCCGAAAACGCCCCGCGGATCAGCTGGAAGCGGCAATACAGCAGATAGGTATTGACGACGTCGGTCTCGCAATAATTGCGGATTTCCTCAATGCGCCCTTCCTGGTATGCGTGCCATACCTGGCTGCCGTCCATCCCCATCTTGCCGGGGAAGCCGCACATCTTCGCGAGCGCGTCGAGCGGCGCGTTGGCGCGCGCCTGATACATCGCCAGCACGTCCATCAGATCGGTGTGGCGCGCATGATAGCGGCTGATGTAGTTGTTCCACTTGAACTCGCGGTCGTCCTCGCCGAGGTCCCAGAAACGGGACGCCGGGATGCCGTTGACCAGCGCACGGTAGTTCAGCACCGGCAGATCGAACCCGCCGCCGTTCCACGACACGAGTTGCGGCGTGTACTTTTCGATCACGCGATAAAACGACTGCACGAGCGCCGCCTCGCCGTCTTCCAGCGTGCCGAGCGAGCGCACACGGAAACCGTTGTTGTCGCGGAACACACAGGAAATCGCCGCGATCCGTTGCAGGTGGTGCGGCAGGAAATCGCTGCCGGTCTTTTCGCGGCGCGCGGCAAAAGCGTGCTCGGCGACTTCGGCGTCGCTCAGCGTGGCGGGCAAATCTTCGAGGCGGCGAATGCCGGCGACATCGGGAATCGTCTCGATGTCGAATACAAGAATCGGTGTCATCAGCTTATAGAACGGCGTCCTTCCGAACACCGTTGGAGGCAAAGAAGCGCTTCAACCGCACCAGCGCTTCCTGTTGGATCTGGCGCACACGTTCGCGCGTGAGGCCCATTTCGTCGGCCAGCTCTTCGAGCGTGGCGGGCTCGATGTGGTTCAGGCCGAAGCGGCGCTCGATCACATGGCGGTGCTTGTCCGACAAGCGCGCAAGCCACGCACGTGTAAGCGTTTCCAGCTCGCGGTGCTGCACTTCGGCATCCGGCGACTGGCTCTGGTCGTCGGAGAGCAAATCGAGCAGGCTGCTCGCCGGATCGAGATCGAGCGGCGCGTCGAGCGACGCGGTGTGCTCGTTCAGCGCGAGAATATCGGTGACTTCGTCGGTGGTCTTGCCGGTCAGATAGGCAATATCATCGATGCTGGCGTCGCGGCGCTCCGCGGCTTCGCCGGAATTCATCGAATTTTTTTCCAGATGACGCTTTGCGCGCAGCACCTGGTTGAGCTCACGGATCACGTGCACCGGCAAACGCACCGTGCGCGCCTGGTTCATGATCGCGCGCTCGATGCTTTGGCGAATCCACCAGGTGGCATAAGTCGAGAAACGGAAGCCGCGCGTGGGATCGAACTTTTCGATCGCGTGCATCAAACCGAGGTTGCCCTCTTCGATCAGATCGAGCAGCGGCACGCCGCGATTCAGATAACCCTTCGCGATGCTGACGACGAGCCGCAAATTACGCTCGATCATCACCTGGCGCGCGTCGAACTCGCCCGCCTTCGCCAGACGCGAATACTTCTGCTCTTCTTCGACGGTCAGGAGCGGTTTGACGCTGATGCGATTCAGATAATGCTGAATGGTGTCGGCCGTCAGCTCGGCTTGCAGCAGCGCACGGAAATCGTCGACGTCGGGCGGCGTGTCGCTCGCGCCTTCGCGGGCCTCTCCGGCCTCGTCCGCGGCGCCCTGGCGTTCGTCGAGATCGCGCTCTTCGACGATTTCGTCTTCGGCTTCCGAAGCGCCGCTATCCTCCACCGAAGCGGACGTGACGCGGCTAATCGTCTCAGATTCGGCTTGCGGCAGGCGGCGCTTCGATTTCGGCATGGTCGTATCGCTTATTGCGGCGGCAAATACTTCAGTGGGTCGACAGGTTTACCCTGCCGGCGAACTTCGAAATGCAACATCACGCGGTCGGAATCGCTATTGCCCATCTCAGCGATCTTCTGCCCTTTGGTTACCGCATCCCCCTCTTTTACCATCAAAGCGCGGTTGTGTGCATACGCCGTGAGATAAGTTGCATCATGCTTGATGATAATGAGATTGCCGTAACCACGCAGCCCATTTCCGGCATAAACCACGCGTCCATCCGCTGAGGCCTTGACGGGATCGCCCGCTGCACCGCCGATATTAATACCCTTGTTGGTCGAATCGTTGAACGTACCAAGCATCGGCCCGCGCACCGGCCACGCGAACGCGATGTTGCCGGAAGCACCGGTACTCGAATCACTCGCGGCACCCGGATTGGCGGGCGCCGGCGACGTGGTCGCATTCGAACCATAGACCGGCGGCACCGCCACGCCTGCCGCGGCACCCGCCACCGGCGGCGTGCTGCCAAGCGGCGCGCTCTGCACCCCGCCACCGCCGATCGGCGCGGTCGACACACCCGGCGTCAGCGCCGCGGTGTTCGCTCCCGGCGGAACGACGCGCAGCAACTGGTCGACTTCGATCTGATTCGGATTGGTGAGATTGTTCCACGCCGAAATATCGCGATAGTTCTGGCCGTTCTCCAGCGCGATCCGGTACAGCGTATCGCCGGGTTTCACACGATAGTAGCCCGGCGGCGGCGGTCCGAGCGGCACAGCCGGCTGTTGCGCGGCTTGCGTACCGAGGGCACCGCTGCCCGAGCGGTCGACGACGGGTGCCTGATCGAGACGGGTCGCACAGGCCGACATCAACAGGGACAAGGCGAGCACGCACACGCTACGCTGGGTTACGGTCATAGGAATATTCAGGCTGGTTCTTTGCATCGCGCGCAACATACTCATCGGTGTCAAATCACTCCGGATTTTAAGGGTACAAAGAAAACGCGATCAAGCCGCGACTCGCGCCACTGCGCGGGTCCGAGGCGTTCCACCAGGGTCAGCACCTGGTTCTGGCCTTCCTGCGAGCCGACCGGCGCGACCAGACGGCCGCCGATCGCGAGTTGTTCAAGCAATGCTTGCGGTACGTCCAGCCCCGCCGCCGCGATCACGATCGCATCGAATGGCGCCGCCGACGGCAACCCCAGGCGACCGTCGCCGTAGTGCAAGCGGATGTTCGGAATGCGCAGCGGACGCAAGTTTGTCTTCGCGCGTTCGGACAGCGGCTTGATACGTTCAATCGAGTAAACGTCCCGCGCGACCTGGCTCAGTACCGCGGCCTGATAGCCGCAGCCCGTACCGATTTCGAGCACGGTGTTCAACGCACGGCCAGCGGCCGCCAGCTCGATCATCCGCGCAACCACGGAGGGCTTGGAAATCGTCTGGTGATGACCGATCGGCAGCGCCGCGTCTTCATAGGCCTGGGCCGCGAGGCCCGGGTCGACGAACATGTGGCGCGGCACCACCGACATCGCGTTCAACACGCGCTGATCGGTCACGCCGTTTGCACGCAGCCGTTCGACCATCCGTTCGCGAACCCGTTCCGAAGTGAGCGCCAAAGCGCCGTTCAACGCGACATTCGGCACCGCGCTGCGCTCGCTGGGTCTGGCCGCGGGTTTGCTGAGCGGCGCCGGTTTTGCTGCGGCGCGCACAGCCGAACCTTGCGCGACGGGCGCTGCGTGCGGTTTGGCTTGCGCCTTGGCCGGGGCGTGGCCCGACGTGCTCACAGGCGCCTTCATCGGCGCCTTGGCTGGTGGCTTTGCTTGCGTCGCCTGGGTTTGCGCCTGTGCTCTCACCGGCGGCTTCGCGGGGGTTTTCCCACCGGCTCCCGCGGCCGGATTTTTCGCCGGTTGCGGGCGAGCATTCAGCGCCGCGCTCGCCGCGAGCGCCGCCGCGCGCATATCACCCGGACGACCTTCAACCCTGCGCGGTTCGCGCACCAGGTCCTCGAGGCCGAGCGGGAAGCGCTTTGCGCGCTCGCTGGTCATGGAGCGCCGCTACCGGCGCGCGCCCAGTCGCGCACTGCGGGCAGCATTTGCGTGTGGGTCAGATCGAGCTGCAACGGCGTGATCGACACCTGGCCGTTCGCGACAGCGTGGAAATCGGTACCTTCGCTCGCATCGCGCGCGCTGCCCGACGGACCGATCCAATAGATGGGTTCGCCGCGCGGGTTGGTCTGGCGGATCACCGGCTGCGACGGATGCCGCTTGCCCAGACGCGTGATATGCCAGCCGCCGAGTTGCTCATACGGCAAGTTCGGAATATTGACGTTCAGGAGCGGATGCCCCGGCAACGGTTGCTCGAGGTAGTGCGCGACGATCTCGGCAGCCACGCGCGCTGCATCTTCGAGGTGCCCCCAATCCTTGTCGACCAGCGAGAAGGCAATGGCCGGCACGCCGAACATGATGCCTTCGGTGGCGGCGGCGACAGTACCCGAATAGAGCGTGTCCTCGCCCATGTTCTGGCCGTTGTTGATACCCGAAACGACGAGGTCCGGCGTGTGATCCAGCATCCCGGTCAGCGCGATGTGCACCGAATCGGTTGGCGTGCCGTTCACGTAGTAGAAACCGTTCGCCGAGCGCAGCACCGAAAGCGGCCGCGACAGCGTCAAGGAATTGGACGCGCCGCTGCAGTTCTGCTCGGGCGCCATTACGGTGACGTCCGCGATCGGCTTGAGCGCTTCGTAAAGCGCGGCAAGCCCGGGCGCCAGATAGCCGTCGTCATTGCTGAGTAGGATTCGCATGCGGCGATTGTAACCGAGGAAAGAAGGCAGGCGAACGACACGGCGGGCACCACGCACGTCACATGCACAGCGCACGCGCCAGGCACCACGTCCACGGCTGTCGCCCTCGCGAACACAGGGCCAGGAACAATAAAAACGCACGGTCGTGCTGTTTGTTTTACACTCAGAATAGTTGCGACGCCCGACGGAAGCCCCGCGGGAAACCCGATCGATATGGAGACACGATGCGCGCGATTCGCTGTAATCAGTACGGGCCGCCGGAAAGCCTGGTGGTCGAAAATCTCCCGGATCTCGAGCCGCCGCCCGGACACGTCGTGATCGACGTCAAAGCGGCCGCCGTCAACTTTCCCGATGTGTTGATCATCGAGAACAAATACCAGTTCAAACCGCCGCTGCCCTTTACGCCCGGCTCCGAAGTCGCGGGCGTGGTTCGCGCGGTCGGCGCGGATGTGACGCAGTTCAAACCCGGCTCCCGAGTGGTCGCGTTCACCGGCTCGGGTGGATTCGCCGAGCAGGCGCTGGCACCGGTCACGGCGTGCGTGCCGCTCGCGGACGGCGTCGAGTTCGAACTGGCCGCGGCGTTCACGCTCGCGTACGGCACGTCGCATCACGCGGTGGTCGATCGCGGCCAGTTGAAGGCCGGTGAAACGATGCTGGTGCTGGGCGCGGCGGGCGGCGTCGGGCTCGCCGCGGTCGAGATCGGCAAAGCCCTTGGCGCGCGCGTGATCGCGGCGGCGTCGAGCGACGAAAAGCTTGCCACTTGCGTGAAGCACGGCGCGGACGCCACCATCAACTACAGCACCGAAGACCTGCGCGAACGGATCAAGGCGCTGACCGACGGCAAGGGTCCGGATGTCATCTACGATCCGGTCGGCGGTGTGTATGCGGAACCGGCGTTTCGCAGCATCGGCTGGCGCGGCCGTTATCTGGTAGTCGGTTTTGCGAACGGCGAGATTCCGAAGTTGCCGCTCAACCTGACACTGCTCAAAGGCGCGAGCCTGGTCGGCGTATTCTGGGGTGACTTTGCCAGGCGCGAGCCGCAGCACAATCATGCCGCGTTCGAGCAGATGACCGGCTGGATCGGCGAAGGCAAGCTCAAGCCGTACGTGTCGGCGCGCTATTCGCTGGAAGAGACCGGCCGCGCGTTGCGCGATATGGCCGAGCGCCGGGTGATCGGGAAGGTGGTGATTACGCCCTAGCCGCCTGGCCCGTTGTGCATTCAACCTACGCTTCGTCGAGCGGCAAATAAAACGGCGCGCGGTTTTAAAACCACGCGCCGTTTTTGCTCAGGCCTTGCCAGCCAGGCCTTCACGTGCCCGATCTTGCGTGCGTGGCTACAGCTTTTCCGTATCGCCCGACTTCGGCTGCCACTTCATCAACCGGCGCTCGCCAATCCCGACAATCGCATCGAGAATCAGTGCGAAAGCCGTCAGCACCAGAATCCCCGCGAACACCGTATTGATATCGAAGGTGCCCTCGGCTTGCAGAATCAGATAGCCGACGCCGCGCGCCGAGCCGAGATATTCCCCCACCACCGAGCCGACAAACGCCAGACCCACCGACGTGTGCAGGCTCGAAAACACCCAGCTCATCGCGCTCGGCAGATAAACAAAGCGCAGCAACTGCTTACGGTTCGCTCCGAGCATGCGCGCGTTGGCGAGTACCACCGGGCTCACTTCCTTCACGCCTTGATAGACGTTGAAGAACACGATAAAGAACACCAGCGTGACGCCCAGCGCCACCTTCGACCAGATGCCGAGGCCAAACCACACGCCGAAAATCGGCGCGAGAATCACGCGCGGCATCGAATTGGCCGCCTTGATATACGGATCGAACAGCGCGCTCGCGAGCGGCGACAGAGCGAGCCACAGACCGACGCCGAGTCCGAACGCGGTGCCGAGCGCGAACGCGAGCACCGTTTCGACCAAGGTGATCCACAGGTGCAGATAGATCTCGCCGCCCGTGAACCATTCCCAGATGCGCTGCAGCACCTTCTGCGGCTCGCCGAAGAAGAACGCGGCCTTGTTCGGATCGTCGAAATAGAACGGCGGCAGCAGCGTCGGACTGGTCAGCGCGTACCAGAGCACAAAACACAGCACGAGCAGCAGCCACTGCCAGATCACCAGGTTCGCCCGGTTCGGGCGCAACGTCTTCCACATGACTCGATTTGCCTTAGACGATTGATCGACACAACGACTGAGTGTGACACCCGAGCGCGGCAACGGGACGCCAACGCCTCCCACACACGCGACGTGTCCGCGAGCCGTCACTACACGGCGGTGAGTTGCTGCTGGTAGCCTTTGAGCACCTCGTCGCGCAGCACGCTCCAGATCTGGGCATGCAACTCGACGAAGCGCGGATGCGCACGAATCTCGGCGACGTCGCGCGGCCGCGGCAGATCGATCGCGAATTCGCCGATCGGATGCGTGCCCGGCCCCGCCGACAGCACCACGACCCGGTCGGACATCGAGATCGCTTCGTCGAGATCGTGCGTGATGAACAGCACCGCCTTGCGCTTTGCCGCCCACAGATCGAGCAACTCGTTTTCCATCAGCTGACGCGTCTGGATATCGAGCGCGGAAAACGGCTCGTCCATCAGAATGATGTCCGGGTCGAGGATCAGCGTCTGCGCCATTGCGACGCGCTTGCGCATGCCGCCCGACAGTTGATGCGGATAGCGATCGCCGAAACCGCCGAGTCCCACGCGCTTTAACCACTCGTCGGCTTTACTGCGCGCTTCGGCCGGCGGTACGCCGTGAAAAGCGAGGCCGGCCATCACGTTGTCGATGGCCGAACGCCACGGCATCAGCGCATCGGCCTGAAACATATAGCCGGCGCGCCGGTTGATCCCCTTGAGCGGCTCGCCGAACACGCTGACCGTGCCCGACGACGGTTCCAGCAAACCCGCGCCGACATTTAACAAAGTGGATTTGCCGCAGCCGGTCGGGCCGACCACCGAGACGAATTCGCCCGGGGCGATGCGCAAGGTCGTGTCCTTGACTGCCGTATAGCGTTGCGCGCGGTTGTCCCGCGCAGCGAACGTGCAGGTGATGTTGTCGAGCGCCAAGGCGGCAACGGTCATCGTTCGACTCGCTTCGAAGATCGGTTTTGATTCTGGTTTGTCATACGGCCGTGACGCCAGACGCCAAGGCGAACGCGGCACATGCCGCCCTCGCCTTCACACGCACCACGCCTATGCCTTGACCGTCGCCAGCGCTTTCTTGACGAAGTCGTTGGTCCACGCTTTCGACAAATCGATCGGCTTGCCCTGCACAGCCGGATCGAATGCCTGCAGGGTTTTCAGCGACGTGGCCGGGCCGTCGGCGGGCATCAACCCATCCGGCGACATGGCCTCCTTCACGTGTTGCCATGCGTCCAGATAGACGGCGCGGTCGCCGAGCAGATAGCCCTCGGGCACCGTGTTGATCAGTTCGCTGCCGGTCGCCGTTTGCAACCACTTGAGCGCGCGCACCATTGCATTGGTCAGCGCCTGGGTGGTGTTCGGATTCTTCGTGATGAAACTCTGCGATGCATACAGGCAGCCCGCCGGCATGTCGCCGCCGAACACGCTGCGGGTATCGGCCAGCGTACGCGTGTCCGACACGACGCGAATTTCGCCGGTGCGTTCGAGTTTGGTCATCACCGGGTCGAGATTGGCGATCGCGTCGATCTGGCCCGACTGCAGCGCGGCGATCGCGCCCGCCCCCGCGCCCACCCCGATGAACGCCACGTCTTTCGCGGTCAGCCCGGCTTTCGCGAGCACGAAACTCGCCATGATCGAAGTCGATGAACCCGGCGCGGTCACGCCGATTTTCTTGCCCTTCAGATCGGCGATCGACTTGTAGTTCGGCATCGCCTTCTTCGACACGGCAAGCACGATCTGCGGCGCGCGCCCTTGCAGCACGAATTCGCGGAACATCTGCTTTTGCGCCTGCAACAGCAAGGTGTGTTCGAACGCGCCGGAGACCACGTCCGCGCTGCCGCCCACAGCCGCCTTCAGCGCTTGCGAGCCGCCGGCGAAATCCGAGATCTCGACCTCGAGTCCCTCGTCCTTGAAGTAATTGCGACGCTCGGCAATCGTGAGCGGCAGGTAATAAAACAGGTTCTTTCCGCCGACGGCGATCGCCACCTTGGTCGTTTCAGGTTTGCCCTGCGCGAAAGCAAGCGGCGTGGCAGCGAAGGTGGCGCCCGCAAGCGCGGCGGTGCCGGCGAGGAAGGTTCTGCGTTGCATCGTGTGTCGTCTCCAGACTTTGGTTTTGTTGTCTTCGCAGGGTCGAGGCGCGCACGCTCACTCACACAATCTGTTGCGCGCGCAACCTTGCAATATCGTCAGAATCATAACCTAGCGACTGCAGGACTTCATCGGTATGTTCACCCAGTTCCGGGCCCAACCAGCGCGTTTCACCCGGCGTGTCCGAAAGCTTCGGCGTCACTGCCGGCAGGGTGATTTCCTGGCCGTCCTGCCACTTGAAGCGCTGGATCATCTGGCGCGCCATGAATTGCGGATCAGTGAACATGTCCGCGACGCTATAAATACGGCCGACCGGCACGTCGGCGGCATTCAGCACGGCGAGCGCTTCGTCGATGGTGCGCGTGGCGAGCCACGCGGCGATCGCCCCGTCGATCTCCTGGGTGCGTGGCACGCGGCCGTCGTTGTGCGTCAGACCGGGATCGTTCGCCAGATCTGCGCGTTCGATCGCGATCATCAAGCGTTTGAAGATCGGGTCGCTATTGCCGCCAATGACAATGCTGCCGTCGCGGCAAGGATAGGTGTTCGACGGCACGATGCCCGGCAGCGACGCACCGGTGCGCTCGCGCACCATGCCATACACGCCGTACTCCGGCACCACGCTCTCCATCATGTTGAAGACCGCTTCGTATAGCGCGACGTCGACCACCTGCCCTTTACCGCCGTTCACCTGTTTGTGATGCAGCGCCATCAACGCGCCGATTACGCCATGCAATGCGGCGATCGAATCGCCGATTGAAATGCCGATACGCGGCGGCGGCAAATCCGGATAGCCGGTGATGTGGCGCAAGCCGCCCATCGATTCGGCGATCGCGCCGAATCCCGGCCGGTCGCGATACGGCCCGGTCTGGCCATAGCCGGACAGACGCACCATTACGAGCCCAGGATTCTCCGCCGACAGGACGTCATAACCGAGGCCGAGTTTTTCCAGCAAACCCGGCCGGAAATTTTCGACGACGATATCGGCTTCTTTCGCCAGACGCCGCACGATCTCCTTGCCCTCTTCGGCTTTCAGATTGATCGTCACGGATTTCTTGTTGCGCGCCTGAACCGCCCACCATAGCGACGTGCCGCCGACTTCAGGATAGAGCTTGCGCCATTTGCGCAGCGGATCGCCGCCTTTGGGATCTTCGATCTTGATGACGTCGGCGCCGAACTCGCCGAGAAAGCGCGCAGCGAACGGGCCGGCGATCAGCGTGCCGAGTTCGAGCACCTTGACGCCGGCAAGCGGGCCTTTGGGCGCGGCGGTGGCGCTGGGATCGGGGTTGACGCTCATAGGTCTCCTCTGTGGTCTGTTCTTGTCCGGGCACGGCCTCGTGGCCTGGCGGATCGATCTCACACGATTTCGCCCGGACGTTGCGGGCGCCGCGAGACGTGGCGCTGCCGCGGTTGGCCGCGCTACATCGAACGCCGGTCGAGCATCGCGCGGGCGATGGTGCCGGCGTCCACATACTCGAGTTCACCGCCCACCGGCACGCCGCGCGCGAGGCGCGTAACGGCAAGACCGCGCGCCTTGAGCGTCTGCCCGAGGTAATGCGCGGTGGCCTCGCCTTCATTGGTGAAATTGGTCGCGAGCACGACTTCGGTGACGATGCCATCCGATGCGCGCTTGACCAGCCGATCGAAATGGATCTCCTTCGGACCGATGCCGTCGAGCGGACTGAGCCGGCCCATCAGCACGAAGTAGAGGCCGCGATAGGTCATGGTCTGCTCGAGCATGATCTGGTCGGCGGGCGTCTCGACGACGCACAACAACGTCGGATCGCGCTCCTCATCGAGGCAGACCTCGCAGATCTGCGCTTCGGTAAAGGTGTTGCACTTCTCGCAGTGCTGCAGATGTTCAGTCGCGAACAGCAACGAGCGCCCGAGTTTTTCGGCGCCGTCGCGGTCGTGCTGCATCAGGTGGTACGCCATGCGTTGCGCGGATTTGGGCCCGACTCCGGGCAGCACGCGCAGCGCTTCGACGAGCGCCGACAGGGCGGAAGGTTGTTTCATGCGGATCGGCGGTGTCGAAGTGGGTGTTGCCGGGTATTCAACTCACGCCGCGGCCAAAGCGGCAGCGTGAGTCCATTCTTGCAGCGACGCCGCTCAGAACGGCAGCTTGAAACCCGGCGGCAGCGGCAGACCCGAAGTCATGCCGCCCATCTTTTCCTGAGCGGTGGCCTCGGCCTTACGCACGGCGTCGTTGAACGCAGCGGCGACCAGGTCTTCCAGCATGTCCTTGTCGTCGGCGAGCAGACTCGGATCGATCGACACGCGGCGCACGTCGTTCTTGCAGGTCATCGTCACCTTGACGAGACCGGCGCCCGACTGCCCTTCGACTTCGATCAATGCAAGCTGCTCCTGCATCTTCTTCATGTTTTCCTGCATCTGCTGGGCCTGCTTCATCAGCCCGGCGAGTTGGCCTTTCATCATGGATATGCTCCTTCTTGATAGCGTGAAATCCGGAAAGCGGGTGCGCCACGGGGGCGCGGCGAATCAGTGGACGGACGGCGTGCCGTTCGGGCCGGAGTCCTGGGTGATCGGGCGAACCGAGCCGGGAACGATGCTCGCGCCGAATTCGCGGATCAGCGACTGCACGAACGGGTCGGCGCCGATTTCGCGCTCGGCTTCCTGCTGGCGCTGGGCCCGCATCGCGGCGTCGTGCGCGGCTGCCGTGCGGCGCGCCGGGCCGACTTCGACCAGCACGTCGACGTTCTGGCCGAGCTTGTCGGCGAGCGCGGCTTTCAGTTTAGCTACCTGCGAAGCCTCAGCGTACTGCGGCACCGGCACGTTCAGTTTGAGCGTGTTGCCTTCGAGCGCCATTAGTTCGCTGTTGAACGCGAGTTGATACGAGATGCCCTTGAGCGGCAGATCGACGGCGAGCGCGGGCCAGTCGCCCTGAAAACCCAGCGGGTCGAGCGGCACGGCGGGCGGCAAGGGCCGCCTGTCGACCGCCGGCGCGGGTGTTGGCGCAGGCGCGGCGTTCACGCGGACATCGTCGGGACCACTGTCGAACACCGGCACGTAGTTGTCGTCCGGCAAGCCGTAATAGCCCTCGTCCGCTGCGGTGAGCGGCATGTATTCATCGGGCGGCATGTCGTCCCACGGCGCGCTCGACGAGCCACCTGACTCCTGAGGCTGCGGGGACGGTGCACGCGCTGCCGGCGCGGCGTCCTGTTGCGGCGCGCGGCGCGGGGCACCGGGCGTCGGCACATTGACGACCACGCGCGGTGCGGCCGGCTTCGGTGTGACCGGCGCGGCAGCAGGCCTGGCGGCGGTTGCCGCCGTCGTGCGGCCACGGTCCGACGACACTTTCAGACCGGCGCTACGCAAGACATTGAGCGCGTCGCTCGCGCCGCCGGCACGGCGCGGCGGAACGTCGGCCGCAGGCGGCGACGCTTGCGACGCCGTCGCGGACGCGGCTTCTTCCGCCCGTGCAGAAGCAGCTGCAGCCGGAGCACTGAATGACGATGCGGGCGACGAGTTCTCAGGAGCGGTTGCGGCGGCTGGTTCGTTCGGGGACGGCTCGGTGGGCACATCGTCCCACGGCGCCACGGCGCGTGCAGCCGCCACTTTTGTGGTCTCGATCGTTTCAGATGCGTCGACTGCCGACGCGGGGGGCGTTGTTTCGAGCAGCGCGGCCGCAGGAGGCGCGCTCGCCTGCGTCAATGCGGGAGACGCCGACACACTCTGATCCCGCTCGACGGGCGGTTCTTCCTGCCACGGAGCCAAAGCCGGCGCGGCAATAGCGGCCGCAGCCACAGGCGCCGGGTTCGCTTCGCCAGAAGTAATCGCAGTTACGGACCCGGAGGGAGCTGCCGCTTCGTCGGAAGCTGGTGCGAGCACGGATGGGGCAGCCGCTTCGTCCGAAGCCGGTGCGGGCACGGAAACGCCTACCGCTTCAGCGATAGCGGTCTTCGGCCCGCTCATATTTCCCCCTGACTCCGCAGACGCCGGCTGCCGCGAATCCGGCGTCGAAGGCTTCGCGTTTGCCACCGGATTCGCGGAGCGTACCGGCGCCGCGGGGGCTGCTTCGATCGCCCGCGCCGCCGGCTGCTGCGCGGCGACCGCCGGCGCGCCGGCGCGCTTCGCACCACCCGCCCCCGCCGGCCCTGCCGGACGCGCGGAAGCCGCACCGCCGCCACCACCGGTGGGCGCCGGCTCGAACGCCAGCATACGCAGCAGTGTCATGGTGAAACCGGCGTATTCGTCAGGCGCGAGACCCAGTTCGCTTCGGCCGATGGTCGCAATCTGATAAAACAGTTGCACCTGCTCGGCGCTCAACGCTTCGGCAAAGCGGCGCAAATCGCCCGCTTCCGGCCATTCGTCCAACACCGACGACGGCGCGAACTGCGCCCATGCGATTCGGTGCAGCAAGCTCGCGAGGTCCTGCAACGCCGTCGAAAACGACAGGCTGCGCAACGCCATCTCGTCCGCGACTGCCAGCACGGCGGCGCCGTCGCCATCGGCCAGCGCGTCGAGCAGGCGAATCAGATAGCTTTGATCGAGTGCGCCGAGCATGCCGCGCACCGCCTCTTCATTCACCTGATTGGCCGAATAGGCGATCGCCTGGTCAGTCAGCGAGAGCGCGTCGCGCATTGAGCCGTCGGCCGCGCGTGCGAGCAGACGCAACGCCTGGGCGTCGTACGGCACCTTCTCTTCGCCGAGAATGTGCTCGAGATGCGAGACGATGTGCCCAGCCGGCATCTGCTTCAGATTGAACTGCAGACAGCGTGACAGCACCGTGACCGGAATCTTCTGCGGATCGGTGGTGGCAAGAATGAATTTGACGTGCGAAGGCGGTTCTTCCAGCGTCTTCAACATCGCGTTGAACGCGTGGTTGGTCAGCATATGCACTTCGTCGATCATGTAGACCTTGAAGCGCGCATCGACCGGCGCGTAAACCGCGCGCTCCAGCAGCGCCGCCATTTCGTCGACCCCGCGGTTACTCGCCGCGTCCATCTCCACATAATCGACAAAGCGACCTTCGTCGATCTCCCGGCACGCGCGGCACACGCCGCACGGCGTGGAAGTCACGCCGGTTTCGCAATTCAACGCCTTGGCGAAGATGCGCGACAGCGTGGTTTTACCGACGCCGCGGGTGCCGGTAAACAGATAGGCATGGTGCAGACGGCCACCGTCGAGCGCGTGCGTGAGCGCGCGCACCACGTGCTCCTGTCCGACGAGCGAAGCGAAATCCTTCGGCCGCCATTTGCGTGCGAGAACTTGATAGGTCATCCGGAAATTGTATCAGTAACGATGGCGCTCAAAACCGAATCGAGACGGCGCGCGAACGCATGTTGCCGCTTCATTGAAACAGGCTAACGGACCGATAGAAAAAAATAGATGAAGTGCGCGAGAAACGCCAATGCAGCGTCTGGGTGACAGCGGCAAGAGTAAAACAAGGGCGGCGGAGGTACGGCAGAAGAAAACAGAAAGAGGAAGGTGACGAGCCTGACCCTCGGCACTGGTGGAAAACGGCTGTGGCTGCTTCGTTCCCGACCTGACCAGGTTGACCATCCCTCCATGCGAGGAGGCCCGTCACGAAACATTCTATCATCGCTCGGGCCGCCGCGCGACTGTAAATACGAACAAACCGACATCGGCGCGCTGAATAGGGAGCTTCGCACCATATAGTGCAGGACCCCGCGGTACGGGTTCCGGGTACTTGAGTTTGCGGCGCCCGCCACCAGATATGCAGCGTCGCGGTTGTTAAAACGGAGTGGCGCTTCACCGGCAGTCACGGGCCCCACTGCCTTTGATGAGTACTATCACCACCGGCAACGCATAGCGAATTAAGCTAAACTGCCATTTGGATGACCCGCAAACGCGAGCTTTCCGCACATTCCAGGAATGGTCTTTCGACTTTTTCAGGCAGGTGTCGGCAAGCTCCCGCTTGCGGCAAAGCGAACGGAAGTTTCCCTAGATTTTGACGTATCGTGGCGAGCAATTCAGGCGGGCCTCGAACCGATAGAGGTATTCATACAATGAGCGAATCAATCAAGCATATTAGCGACGCATCGTTCGAACAGGACGTCGTGAAATCCGATAAACCCGTGCTGCTCGATTTCTGGGCTGAATGGTGCGGTCCGTGCAAGATGATCGCGCCGATCCTCGACGAAGTCGCCAAGGATTACGCCGATCGCCTGCAAATCGCCAAGATCAACGTCGACGAACATCAATCGACGCCGGCCAAGTTCGGCGTGCGCGGTATTCCCACGCTGCTGCTCTTCAAGAACGGCGCTGTCGCCGCGCAGAAAGTCGGCGCGCTGTCGAAGTCGCAACTCACCGCGTTCCTCGACGGCAACCTGTAAAGAAGCAATGCATCGGCGCGCCGGAGGTCCTTCGGACTTTCAGGCGCGCGATCCCAGGCGTGTTGTCCCGCGACAACACGCCTGATAAGAAAGATGCCACGCCATCGCACTGGCGAAATTCGGCGTGTGCTATGCTAGAATCCGCAAAACGTCGAAAAGACGTGTAAGTCCTTGAGCGGTTCCGCTCACTCTCCTCCCAGATTTCATTTCGTCGCACCTTCTCCTGCGGGTTCTCCGTATGCATTTATCCGAGCTTAAGACTCTGCACGTGTCCGAATTGATCGAGATGGCCAATGGCCTCGAGATCGAAAGTGCAAACCGCCTGCGCAAGCAGGAATTGATGTTTGCCATTCTAAAAAAACGAGCCAAAACGGGCGACACGATCTTCGGCGACGGCACGCTCGAAGTGCTGCCGGACGGCTTCGGCTTCCTGCGTTCGCCGGAAACCTCGTATCTCGCCAGCACGGATGATATTTACATCAGCCCGTCGCAAATCCGCCGCTTCAACCTGCACACGGGCGACACGATCGAAGGCGAAGTGCGTACGCCGAAAGACGGCGAACGCTATTTCGCGCTGGTGAAGGTGGACAAGGTCAACGGCCAGCCGCCGGAAGCCTCGAAGCACAAGATCATGTTCGAAAACCTGACGCCGCTGCACCCGAACAAGGTGCTGCTGCTCGAACGTGAAATGCGTGGCGAGGAAAACGTCACGGGCCGCATCATCGACATGATCGCGCCGATCGGCAAGGGCCAGCGCGGCCTGCTGGTGGCATCGCCGAAATCCGGTAAGACGGTGATGCTGCAGCACATCGCACACGCCATCAAGCAAAACCACCCGGATGTCGTACTGTTCGTGCTGTTGATCGACGAACGCCCGGAAGAAGTGACCGAAATGCAGCGTTCGGTGGCCGGCGAAGTGATCGCCTCCACATTCGACGAACCGGCCGCGCGTCACGTGCAGGTCGCCGAAATGGTGATCGAGAAAGCCAAGCGCCTCGTCGAAATGAAGAACGACGTGGTGATTCTGCTCGACTCGATCACGCGTCTCGCGCGTGCTTACAATACCGTCGTGCCGGCCTCGGGCAAGGTGCTGACGGGCGGTGTCGACGCGAACGCGCTGCAACGCCCGAAGCGTTTCTTCGGCGCGGCGCGCAATATCGAAGAAGGCGGTTCGCTGACCATCATCGGCACAGCGCTGATCGAAACCGGCAGCCGCATGGACGACGTGATCTACGAAGAGTTCAAGGGCACCGGCAACATGGAAGTGCACCTGGAACGCCGCCTTGCTGAAAAGCGCGTCTATCCGTCGATCAACCTGAACAAGTCCGGCACGCGCCGTGAAGAACTGCTGATCAAGCCCGAAGTGCTGCAAAAGATCTGGGTGCTGCGCAAGTTCATTCACGACATGGACGAAGTCGAGTCGATGGAATTCCTGCTCGACAAGATTCGCCAAACGAAGAGCAACTCCGAATTCTTCGACATGATGCGTCGCGGCGGCGGCAGCTAAGGCCTCACGCCGAAACAGCCGCACCCGCTGCACTGCATAAAAAAGCCGCTCGCCACAACGAGCGGCTTTTTTTCGCCCACAGGATTTCGTCCCAACGATGCGCGGCAAAGCATGGCAACATGTACGTGAACGTACACGTTGCAGTACAATGCACGCTTCCGTCATGCCCGCGCTGCCTTATGTCGAAGGATTCACCCGCCCTGCTCACCGTGCGCGACGCCGCCGAACGCCTCGGCGTCACACCGCGCACGCTGAAGTACTACGAGGAACGCGGTCTCGTCGCGCCTACCCGCAGCGAAGGTCGCTACCGCCTTTATGACGAGGAAGACCTGAAGCGCTTCGGACGCATTCTGCGGCTGCGCTCGCTCGGTTTTTCCCTGCACAGCATCACCGAAATGCTCAAGCGCCCGCTCGAGCCGGTCGAAGGCGGTCATCGCTATTCCACCGAATCGCTGCAGCAGATTCGCGACGCGATTTCAGACCAGGTCCAGGCACTCGATGCCCGCATCGAAACGATGCGGCGCGAACTCAAGGAAGCACAGAAGCTGCGCGCCGAACTGAGTCCGGACCTCGACTATCTCGAACGGCGCCTCGCCGGCGAGAACGCGGACGCGCTGCTGGAACAGCGCCGCAAGGCACTCGCCAAAGCTGACAACACAGCGCGCGCCAGACGCCCGAAAAAGTCGGGCGAGCCCACATGAGCGCGACCTCGCCCCGCGTACCGCTGTTTAGCGCGGCAAAACTGCGCGGCGATTTTTTCCCATGGGTGCTGGCCGTCGTTACCGGCCTCGACTACTTCGACAACGCGATTTTTTCGTTTTTCACCAGCTACATCGCTGGCGGCATCAACGCGTCGCCGGACGAACTAGTGTGGGCGTCGAGCGCCTATGCGGTGGCAGCCGTGCTCGGCATCCTGCAGCAGCAATGGTGGGTCGAGCGCTTCGGTTACCGGCGCTACGTGGCCGGCTGCATGCTGCTCTATTCGGCTGGCGCGATCGCCGCCACGTTGTGCGAGTCGTCCATCGAGCTCGCGTTCGCGCGCGGATTTCAGGGCTACTTCATCGGCCCGATGATGGGCACTTGCCGCATTCTGATCCAGATGAGCTTTACGCCGCAGCAGCGGCCCGCGGCAACCCGCGCCTTTCTGGTGCTGATCGTCCTGAGCAGTGCGCTCGCGCCGCTGATCGGCGGCCAACTGGTCGCGCATTTCGATTGGCGCGCGCTGTTCGCCTGCACCGCGCCGGCAGGTGTGCTGTTTGCCATCCTCGCCCTGCTCGCGCTGCCCGACACCGGCAACCGCTTGCCGGAGGAGCGCGGCACGGCGCACTTCTGGCCTTATCTGATCTTCGCGTTCGCACAAGGCGCGCTGCAAATCGTCATGCAACAGGTGCGGTTCCAGTTGTTCAGCGCCTCGCCCGGGCTGATTCTGCTGACAGTCGCGGGCATCGGCGCGCTGGGCTGGTTCGCGTACCAGCAATGGCACCATCCGGCGCCGCTAGTGCGTCTGCATGCGCTGCGCGAAAAGGTGTTTCAGGTCGGGATCGTGCTGTACATGTTCTACTACTACATCTCGACCGTGTTCAGCTATCTGACGTCGCGCTTTCTCGAGGGCGGGCTTGGCTATCCGGTCGAGAACGCCGGGCGGCTAGTCGGTGTGACGTCGCTGATCTCGGCGAGCGCGCTGTTCGTCTACCTGCGTTACGCGAAGCTCCTGCCGCGCAAGAAGTGGATCATCGTGCCGGGCTTCGCGGTGGCCGCATTTGCCGCGGCGTGGATGACGCGCATGTCGCCCGGTGTGGACCAGTCCGCGTTAATCGTGCCCATGCTGTTGCGCGGCCTGCTCTTGCTGTTCATTGTGCTGCCGGTCGCCAATCTGACGTTTAGAATCTTCGCTATCGAAGAGTTCACGCACGGCTACCGGCTGAAAAACATCGTGCGGCAACTGACGATCTCGTTCGCGACCGCCTCGGTGATCATCGTCGAACAGCATCGGCAGGCACTGCATCAGGCCCGTCTCGCGGAGTTCGTGAATCCGTACAATCCAGTGTTTCAGAATTCGCTCGCGGCGCTGACCCGCGGCTTCAGCGCCGCCGGGCGCTCGCCATCCGAAGCGCATTCGCTTGCACTGGTGGAAATCAGCCGGACGGTCGCGCAGCAAGCCAGCTTCCTGACGTCACTTGACGGCTTCTACTTTCTGATTGGCATTGCGATATGCGGCGGCATTTTCGCCGCGTGGCAAAAACAGATCGACTAAGGGTTTCATCAGGCCATGCTCTCGAAACTCACGCAATGGTTCGACACGCGCCGCCGCGACCGCGCACTGCGCGACTACGCGATCGAGGACGCCCTCTGGCAGGCCACGCTCGACGGCCTGCCGTTCCTCGCCCATCTCGAAGCGCCGGATCGCTTGCGCCTGCGCGAACTGACCAGCCTGTTCATCGCGCAAAAGGAATTTTCAACCGCTCACGATCTCGAACTGACCGACGCCATGACCGTGGCGATCGCCGCGCAAGCGTGTTTGCCGGTGCTGAATCTGAGCCTCGATCTGTACCGCGGCTGGGTCGGCGTGATCGTTTATCCGGGCGAGTTCGTGATCCGCAAGACGGTCGAGGACGAAGACGGCGTAGTGCACGAGGTCGAGCAGGACGCGAGTGGCGAAGCGTGGGAAGGCGGCCCGGTGGTGTTGTCGTGGGAAGACGCGCAGATGACCGATGGCACCGACGCCTATAACGTCGTGATTCACGAATTCGCGCACAAGATCGACATGCTGAACGGCGAGGCGGACGGCCATCCGCCGCTCACGCGCCGCTGGCATGCGCCGCTCGACTCAAGGGCTTGGGCCGACATTTTCGACCACGCCTACGACCATTTCTGCGCGAAAGTGGACGCGGTGCCGGACAGGCGCTGGGCTCGTTTCGAGCGTGATTCGCTAATCGATCCGTACGCGGCGGACCATCCATCGGAATTTTTTGCCGTTTGCAGCGAGGCTCTGTTCGTCCAACCGCAAGCCTTCGAGGCCGAATATCCCGAGCTATACCGCTTGCTGGCGCGGTATTACCGCCAGGACCCCGCGCGGGTCGGATTGGCGTTCGCTCCGGCCTGACGCCCGCCGCACAAGGGATGCCGCCCGACACGCGCACGGAAATGAGTGAGCCGGAAAACGGAGAAATCGACGCAAATCACCGCGAAAAAGGTCGCGGAAAGATCGTCAAGCGACTGATTTTCTGGCATAATCGCCGTTTTTCGACCATAGGCAAGTGGCTCGCGCCTAGATGCTGTCCGCGTACATTGCGGCTGCTCGCGGGTTGGCTACCGCCAGATTAAAGGAAAGACCATGAAAGAAGGCATTCACCCGGATTACCGCGAAGTCCTGTTCGTCGACATGTCGATCGACTTCAAGTTTGTGACGCGCTCGACCATCCAGACGCGTGAAACTGCCGAATTCAACGGCAAGACGTACCCGCTCGCCAAGATCGAAGTGTCGTCGGAATCGCATCCGTTCTACACCGGCCAACAAAAGATCATGGACACGGCTGGCCGCGTCGAGAAGTTCAACAAGAAGTTCGGCACGCGCGCTACCGGCAAGGCAGCAGCGAAGTAATACGCGATTCGTCGCCGGCCTTGGCCCGCAACGAAGCAGCAGCAAAAAAGGGCAGCGCAAGCTGCCCTTTTTTGTCACCCTATTCCGGACGCATGGAGATAAGTCGTCTCCCGGCGAAGCGCCGCCCATCGCGGCACGGCGTCACACATACCCCGTTCACGTTGCGAGCCGTTACCGGCCGTGACGCGCATCGCACGGCACGACTACAATGCCGGATGCTCCAAACCGGCCATTCCCGCCGGACACCGCGTCCGGTCCCGGCTGCACCGCTTATCCAATATCCACACACCGCATGAGACCTGTCGTTCGCCTCACTGCCTCCGCGACCAGTGCGTTGCCGCGCTGGCTGCTGCTGACCATCTGTATCGTCTACGCCTTTTTCGGCCTGTTCGGCCGGGATCCGTGGAAGAACGAGGACGCAGCCGGCTTCGGCGTCATGTGGACGATGGCCAACGGCAGCGCGCACGACTGGCTGCTGCCGAATCTGGTCGGCAAGTACATGACCGAAGACGGCCCGCTCGGCTACTGGCTCGGCGCCAGCGCGATCCGCGCGCTCGCGCCCTGGGTCGATGCGAGCAACGCGTCGCGCGTGTTTACCGGCCTGCTGTTTTGCGCGGCCTGCGCATTCGTCTGGTATGCGGCCTACCTGCTCGGCCGGCGCGCCGAAGTGCAGCCGTTCAAATACGCGTTTGGCGGCGAGCCTGAACCGCGCGACTACGGCCGCACCCTTGCCGATGGCGCGCTGCTGATCCTGCTCGCCTGTTTCGGCCTTGCCGAACGCGGCCACGAGACCACGCCGCAGTTGGCGCAGTTCTTCGGCATCGCCATGCTCGTCTATGGGCTCGTGCGGATGATCGACAAGCCGATCCAGGGCGCGCTGATCTGGGGCCTCGCGATCGGCCTCGTGGCGCTCGCCAGCAGCCCGGTGCTGGTCGGCGCACTGTTGCTCGGCACCCTGGCGATGGCCTTGATCGTGCGCGAAGCGCGTTCGCGCTGGCTGCTGCTGGCCGGTTTGCCGGTCGCGCTCGTGCTCTCGGTTGCGTGGCCGATCGCAGCAATCGCCGCATTTCCCGACGACGCTGTCTGGTACCTGAACCAGTGGGTGCACGTCAGTCTGTCGTCATTCGCCGGGCCGCCGGGCTCGGTAGCCGGCTACGCCCTCAAGAACCTGCCGCTCTTCACCTGGCCGGCCTGGCCGCTGGCGCTCTGGGCGTGGTTCAGCTGGTCGGGCCTGCGGCGCGCGCCGCACGTCGCGATTCCGCTGTCGGTGATCGGGCCGTTGCTCGTGCTGGTCGTGCTGCAGAGCCACCAGTCGAACCGGCTTTATATGCTGTTGCTGCCGCCGCTCGCGGTGCTTGCCACGTTCGCGCTGCCTACCCTCAAACGCGGTGCGATCAATGCGATCGACTGGTTCGCGCTGCTGAGTTTCACGATCCTCGGCAGCTTCGTCTGGCTGGTGTACATCGCCGGGCTAACCGGCTTCCCGCATCCGCTCGCGCGCAACCTCGCGCGTCTCGCGCCGGGTTTTGCGCCGCAGTTCAAGGTCCTGTCGTTCGTGTGCGCGGTGGCCGTGACGATTTGCTGGTTCGTTCTGGTGCAATGGCGTCTGGCCCGTCATCCGAAAGTCCTGTGGCGCAGCGTGGTGCTCTCGAGCGCCGGCACGACGCTGATGTGGGTGCTGTTGATGACGCTGTGGCTGCCGGTCGTCAACTACAGCCGGACTTATAAAGACGTCGCGGAACAGATCGCAAGTCATCTGCCGGAAGACTACACTTGCATCTCGCCGGTGCGCCTCGGTAATGCGCAGATCGCGACCTTCGCCTATTTCGGCGATATGCATTTCTCGTTCAACCAGGACTGCGACGTGATCCTGCGTCAGGACACCCAGGATTTCGGCGACCCGAGCGCGATGTCGGACTTCATCTGGAAGCTGGTCTGGGAAGGCCGCCGGGTGGCCGACCGCGACGAACGCTTCCGCCTGTATGTGCGGATCGACCGTCCGAAGTCGCCGGTCGTCAAACGCCGCAGTTGGCACAAGAAGCCGGACTGATCATGCTCGCCGACGTACGGAAAATCGCCGGGCTCGCATGGCCCGTGCTGATCGGCCAACTGGCGATCATCGCGTTCGGCGTGATCGACACGGCGATGGTCGGCCGCTATTCGGCCGTCGATCTCGCCGCGCTCGGCCTCGGCTCGTCGATCTACATTTCCGTCTACATCGGGCTGACCGGCATTCTGACCGCGCTGCAGCCGATCACCGCGCAACTCTACGGCGCGCGCCGCTACGTCGAGATCGGCGAAGAAGTGCGCCAGGCCTTGTGGCTCGCGCTCGCATTGACCGTGATCGGCTTTCTGATTCTCTATTTTCCGGGGCGGCTACTGGAACTCGCGCGGGTGCCCGAAGCGCTGCATGAGCGCACAGTCGCCTACCTGCGGATTCTGGCGTTCGGCTTGCCGGCCGGGCTCGCGTTTCGCGTCTATAGCTCGATCAGCAATGCGGTCGGCAAACCGCGGCTCGTGATGATCCTGCAGATCGGCGCGCTGCTGCTCAAGTTTCCGCTCAACACGTGGTTCATCTTTGGCGGATTCGGCGTGCCGGCGCTCGGCGGGCCCGGTTGCGCGCTGGCCAGCACCACGATCAACTGGGGACTGGCCGTGGTCGGGATGCTGCTGCTGACACGCGTCTACGTGTTCAAGCCGTTCGAGATCTTTGCGCATTTCTGCTGGCCGGTCTGGCGCCGGCAGGCGGCACAGTTGCGGCTGGGCATTCCGATGGGGCTGTCGTATCTGATCGAAGTCACCTCGTACACCTTCATGGCGCTTTTCATTGCGCGCTTCGGCACGACCACGCTCGCCGGACACCAGATCGCCGGCAACATCGGCGCGGTGCTCTACATGACGCCGCTGTCGATCGGGATCGCTTCATCGACGCTGGTCGCCCAGGCGCTCGGCGCGCATCGCCCGGAAGCGGCGCGCACGCTGTCGCGGCACGGCATCATGATGGCGGTGGCGATCGCCTGCTGCTACGGCGCGATCGTGCTGGTGCTGCGGCCGTATGTGATCGAAGGCTATACGCCGGATGCACAGGTCGCGGCGGCAGCAACGCCACTGGTCCTGATCGTGGTGTGCTATCACCTGTTCGATGCGCTGCAGATCACCACCGCCTTCGTGCTGCGCGCGTACAAGGTGGCGGTCGTACCGACCGTCATCTATGCGGTTGCGCTCTGGGGGGTCGGGCTAGGCGGCGGCTATCTGCTCGGCTTCGATGTCTCCGGCACCACGCCGCAATGGCTGACCGGCGCGCGCGGCTTCTGGGTCGCCAATACGCTGAGCCTGGCAATTGCCGGGGTGGGTCTGCTGTTGTACTGGCGTGGCGTGAGCAAGCGGTATTTGCACGCCGAGTCAGTGGTCACGGTAGATCCGGCGGCTTGACGGGGGCTCGTTGCGTTCGATCGGGTCGACGGCCTGGCTCAATCGGATTGACGGTTTTGCTCGACCGGATTGCAAAACTCAGCGTACCTGACTGTCGAAGCCCCCTTTATGCAAGCCGGGTGTCCGGGCCGTACCGGCGACCTGCTGTCCAAAATGCTTGCGATACCCAGCCGTTAGTTGCATCTTGAGTCTCGTCAAAAAACGGCTGCGCACGGCAGCCGTCCACCCTGCTCGATCGTCCCGAGCTTTTGTCTCAAGCCGCTTGCACTTGCTCCAGCGCCTGATCACGCCGCTCGAAAACCTCCCGCGCCGCAAACAGCGCGTTCAGCGCCGCCGGGAAACCCGCGTAGAGCGCCATCTGCATGAACACCTCGACAATCTCCTCGCGCGTGCAGCCGACGTTCAAGGCCGCCTCGATATGCACCTTCAACTGCGGCTGCGCGCAGCCGAGCGTCGCCAGCGATGCGATCGTCGCGATTTCCCGCGCCCGCAGATCGAGTTGCGGCCGGCTGTAAATGTCGCCGAAGCCGAACTCGATCAGCAGGCGTCCGAAATCCGGCGCGATCGGCGCCAGTGCGGCAATCACCTGCTCGCCGGTCGAACCGTCGATTTCCTTCAGTTTGTTCCAGCCTCGGGTGTAGCGATCGTTTTGTGCGTGTTCCATGGTGAGTCCTTTTCCGAATGCGAAAGCGATTGGGTTTCGTCGATCTGTCGTGTCGAAGCACTCGCAGTGGGCTGCTGCCCGGCGGCTTCTTCGTAGTACGCAATTTTGTCGATGATCGCGCCGAGATTGCTCTGCAACTCGGCGATCCGCGCCAAAACCGCATCACGATGCGCCACCAGCAAATCACGGCGCTCACCCATCGTAGGCTGACCTTCCGCCCGCAACGCCGCGAACGCCTGCATCCCGGCGATCGGCATGCCGGTCGCCTTCAGACGCATCACGAACTGCAGCCAGTCGAGATCGGCCGGCGAATACAGGCGATGCCCCGCCTGGGTACGCCCGACCGCCCGAATCAGGCCTGCCTGTTCGTAGTAGCGCAGCGTATGGGTGGAGACGCCGATCGTCCCGGCGACCTCGCCGATGGTGAGTGCTTTTGACATTTTCGACATGACGGAACTCAGGTTAGGACTTCGAGTGCACTCTAAGTCAAGTGGAAGGCGCTGTCATTTATCCCGTGTTGTCATTATTTATGGGGAACCGCATTGATCGATAAACGCATAACAGCTCAATCGCCAGGCAAAATCTTTAAATATTGTTCAGCCTGATTTACTTGTCACGAATCGATCGGTATAAATCGTCGGCGTTTGCAAATAAGGGCGCGCAATTTGTTCTATGCTTAAGCGCAGCGCCTGCTAACAGGCTGCGTCGTCCCGAGTTTTCCCTTTGCGGCTAACTTTTTTTGCCCTCAATGGAGTGCTTGCCATGCTGAAGAAGCTTTTGATGCTTTGCCTTGCTTTGGCTTTGTCGCTGTCGGCTGGATTTGCGGCGGCCGTCGAAGTAAATTCCGCCGATCAGGCGGCGCTCGAATCGGTCAAGGGTATCGGCCCGGTACATGCGAAAGCGATCATTGACGAACGCACCAAGAACGGCCCCTTCAAGGATGCCGATGATCTCGCCACTCGGGTCAAAGGCCTCGGCACCAAATCGGTGAGCAATCTCGAGGCGGCGGGCTTGACCGTGAACGGCGCGTCCACGCCGCCTACCGGCGCCAAGGCTGCCGCGAAGTCCAGCAGCACCGCCAGCAGCAAAGCCGCGCCAGCAGCAACTACCGCGGCCGCGACAACAACATCAGCGGCACCGGCTGCGCCTGCCGAGGCATCCGGCACCAAGGCTTCGAAGTCGAAGAAGAAGAGCAAGGCGGCCGATGCGGCGGCTTCCGCACCGGCCACGACGGCGGCTGCCAGCGCGCCGGCCGACGCGTCCGGCACCAAGGCTTCGAAGAAGAAGGCGAAGAAGAGCAAGGCTGCATCGGCTGCGGCAGCCTCTGGCGGCGCGTAAGCCCAGGTAGAGCATCGGTAGTACGGCGGCCACGCGGCTCACATGGGCTGTACGCATGATGAAACCCGGACGCCGCTCCGCTCCCGTCCGCCCTCCTTCCACCGGCGCCGCGCAACCGCGCGGCGTTTTCACCCGCCGGCTCGTCAAACACGGGTTGGCATTCAAGAGAGACCGTCATGAGCCTACTCGACACTATCGGTTCCCTGGTTGGTAAGTCGCCGGAAGGCGGTGGCCAGCAAGCCCTCGTTTCAGCCGCGCTGGAATTCGTCAACAATCAGCCGGGCGGCCTGAACGGCCTGATCAACAGCTTCAAGGAAAAGGGCCTCGGCGACGTCGTTTCGTCGTGGGTCAGCAACGGCGAGAACCAGGCGATCTCGCCCGACGCACTGCACAGCGTGCTTGGTTCGGACGTCGTTACCAATCTCGCGGCAAAGGCCGGCGTGCAACCGGATCAGGTCACCGGCCTGTTGTCGCAGATTCTGCCGCACGTCGTCAACGCGGCGACGCCCGACGGTGAAGTCCCCGCAGAAGGCAAACTGAATTCGACGACCGTGCTGGGCGCGCTCGGCGGCCTGTCGGCGCTGTTCGGCAAGGGCAACGCGTAAGCAGCACCGTCCTGTTACTACAGCCCGATAGCAGACAAAAACAGGGCGAAAAAAAGCGGCAACGAAGTTACCTTCGTTGCCGCTTTTTTAGCTTTGCACGGAACGGCACAAGCTCTGCCGTTCCGTGCGCAACCGAGCGCGCTTCGCCCGGTTCGGTGCTTAGTGCACGACGCGGTCGAATACCAGTTGGCCGTCTGCCACCTCGACCGGAATCACGTCCTTCGGACCGAACTTGCCGGCCAGAATCAGCTTGGCGACCGGGTTCTCGATCTCCTGCTGGATCGCGCGCTTCAACGGCCGCGCCCCAAACAGCGGATCGTAGCCAACCTTGCCGACGTGCTCCAGCGCCGCGTCCGACACCACCAGTTGCATGTCGAGTTTGGCAAGCCGTTCGTGCAGACGCTGCAACTGAATCCGCGCGATCGACTGGATGTTCGAGCGGTCGAGCGCATGGAACACCACGACGTCGTCGATCCGATTCAGGAACTCGGGCCGGAAGTGCAGCTTCACCTCTTCCCAGACCGCGTCCTTCACCGCTTCCTGCGGCTCGCCGACCATCGCCTGAATGACCTGCGAACCGAGGTTCGACGTCATCACGATCACCGTGTTCTTGAAGTCCACGGTACGGCCCTGTCCATCGGTCATCCGGCCATCGTCGAGCACCTGCAGCAGGACGTTGAACACATCCGGGTGCGCCTTCTCGATTTCGTCGAGCAGGATCACGCTGTAGGGCTTGCGGCGTACCGCTTCGGTCAGGTAACCGCCTTCTTCATAGCCCACGTAGCCCGGCGGCGCGCCGATCAAACGCGCGACGCTGTGCTTCTCCATGAATTCGCTCATGTCGATACGAATCAAATGATCTTCCGAATCGAACAGGAACGAAGCCAACGCCTTGCACAACTCGGTCTTACCCACGCCGGTCGGCCCGAGGAACAGGAACGAGCCATACGGACGGTTCGGATCGGACAGGCCCGCACGCGAACGGCGGATCGCATCGGCCACCGCGCTGATCGCTTCGTCCTGGCCCACCACGCGGTCGTGCAGTTTCTCTTCGATCTGCAGCAGCTTTTCGCGCTCGCCCTGCATCATGCGCGACACCGGAATACCCGTTGAACGCGACACGACTTCCGCGATTTCCTCCGCGCCCACCTGGGTGCGCAGCAAACGCGGCCGGGTCGGATTGTTCTGCTCGTTCGCTTCGGCCTTGGTCACTTCCTTCAACTGCGCTTCGAGACCCGGCAGCTTGCCGTACTGCAACTCGGCGACCTTCTCGAGCTTGCCTTCACGCTGCAAGCGCGTGATTTCCGCACGCGTTTTTTCGATGTCTTCCTTCAGTTGCGCGCTGCCCTGCACCGCCGCTTTTTCCGCGGTCCAGATTTCTTCGAGGTCCGAATATTCGCGATCCAGCCGCTCGATTTCTTCTTCGATCAGTTGCAGACGTTTCTGCGACGCTTCGTCCTTTTCCTTCTTGACGGCTTCGCGTTCGATCTTCAACTGGATCAAACGACGGTCCAGACGGTCCATCTCTTCCGGCTTCGAGTCGATTTCCATCTTGATCTTCGAAGCGGCTTCGTCGATCAGGTCGATGGCCTTGTCCGGCAGGAAACGGTCGGTGATGTAGCGATGCGACAGTTCGGCCGCGGCGACGATCGCCGGGTCGGTGATATCGACGCCGTGATGCAGTTCGTACTTCTCCTGCAAACCGCGCAGGATCGCGATGGTTGCCTCGACCGACGGCTCGTCGACCAGCACCTTCTGGAAGCGGCGCTCGAGCGCGGCGTCCTTCTCGATGTACTTGCGGTATTCGTCGAGCGTGGTGGCGCCGACGCAATGCAGCTCACCACGCGAGAGCGCCGGCTTGAGCATGTTGCCCGCGTCCATCGCGCCTTCAGCCTTGCCCGCGCCGACCATCGTATGGATTTCGTCGATAAAGACGATGGTCTGGCCTTCGTCCTTGGCGATGTCGTTCAGCACGGCCTTGAGGCGTTCTTCGAACTCGCCGCGGTATTTCGCGCCCGCCAGCAGCGCCGCCATGTCCAGCGACAACACGCGCTTGCCCTTGAGCGTTTCCGGCACTTCGCCGTTGACGATCCGTTGCGCCAGGCCTTCGACGATCGCGGTCTTACCCACGCCCGGCTCGCCGATCAGCACCGGGTTGTTCTTGGTGCGGCGCTGCAGGATCTGGATCGAACGGCGGATTTCATCGTCCCGGCCGATCACGGGGTCGAGCTTGCCCGCCCGCGCACGCTCGGTCAGATCGACGGTGTACTTTTTCAGCGCTTCACGCTGGCTTTCGGCGTCCTGGCTATGCACTTGCGAGCCGCCGCGCACCGCCGCGATCGCGCTTTCCAGCGACTTGCGCGACAGGCCGTGCTGACGCGCGAGACGGCCGGCCTCGCCTTTATCGTCGGCGACGGCGAGCAGGAACATCTCGCTCGCGATGAACGTGTCGTTGAGTTTTTGCGCTTCCTTGTCCGCCTGGTTCAGCAAGCCGGTGAGCTCGCGGCCGATCTGAACGTTGCCGTCGGTGCCCTGCACTTGCGGCAGGCGCGTGATGGCGTCGCCCAGCGCTGTTTGCAGTGCCTGGACGTGCACGCCCGCCCGCGACAGCAGCGAACGTGCCGAGCCGTCCTGCTGGGCAACGAGCGCCGACAGGACATGCACCGGTTCGATGTATTGATTGTCGTGACCGACCGCGAGACTCTGCGCGTCGGCCAGTGCTTCCTGGAATTTAGTGGTAAGTTTGTCGATTCTCATCAAGAGACCTCCAATTTCGATTACCACCAAATTGAGGCGTTTTACGCAGGTTTCAAGCGCTTTTTTGCAACCGGCAGCAACTATTTGACATTTGGCGCGCGAGAACTTGCTGGCCGCTTTCAGGTGAGCGGCGCCGCGTCGCCGGCAGGCGCGGCCGGCACGATTGGAATCACCGTGCCTAAGCCCAGTAGTGCCGCGAGCGGTCCGCGCGGTTCCGCAACTTCGCCGATAGTATGACGGTCGAGTTCGGCGAGGAATGCGTTGCGTGCCGCTTCGAGCGCGCCACGCAGACGGCAGTGCGGTGTAATCACGCAGCCCCGGCGCTCGCCATGCTGATCCGGGAAGCAGTTGACCAGCGCAAAGTCGCTTTCCGTGGCTCGCACGATCTCGCCTACGGTCAATGCGCTGGTTCGTTCGGCGAGACGCAGGCCGCCATTGCGCCCGCGCACGGTCTCGACCCAGCCCAGTTCGCCGAGTTGCTGAACTACCTTCATCAGATGGTTTTTGGAGATCCCGTACGCGTCCGAGATGTCCTGGATGGTCGATAAGCCATCGCCGCGGACAGTGAGATACAGCAGGACGCGCAATGAGTAATCCGTATAGTCGGTCAGTCTCATAAGTGCAGGTGTCACGATAAGCGCAAGTCGCGATCCTCGGGATAACCGCGTCGATGCAAGGGTTGCCGGTGGCCACCGCTTCGCCTTAAGATGCAGGCGCTACGCATATTTTATGATTGTGCGCTGAACAGTCGGTGTTGGTTCTCTCGGCAGTAATGGTAGCGTTTCCTGCATAGACCGTTTATGCGAAAAGCGGCTTGTTCGTGGCCTACTTCCTTTCCTTTCGACGCGTTTGAGGTCATTCCTGACAGTCTGTGGCACCGCGTGGCAATTCGTAGTAAATAACCGCCTGACCTTAACCGCATGAGCTGGAATTTGCATGAACCCGTCATTCCCTGCCGCGCCGGTTGTTGAACGCGCCGCCGAACCTACCGAAGCGAATGTCCGCGAGCTCGTCTACGGCTTTTACGACCGGGTGCGCGCCGATCCGCTGCTGGGTCCCGTGTTCGATGCAACGCTTGCGGGCCGTTGGGACGACCACTTACCCAAAATGTGCACGTTCTGGGGCAGTCTCGTGCTCGGCGCGAAGCAATACCGCGGCAATGTGCGGCAGGCGCACCAGCCGCTCGAAGGCGTCGAGCCACAGCATTTCAGCCGCTGGCTGTATCTGTTTCTGGATACGGTGGAGTCGCGCTATCAGCCGGCGGCAGCGGTCCGTTTCATGGAACCGGCGCTGCGGATCGCGCAGAGTTTGCAGTTGAGCCGCTTCGGCTGGGATTACAAGATTCCGGCGGAACAACAGGCGTTGCTGGAGCGCGTCGCGCCAAAGCGGCGTCCGCACGACGACGAACATGCCGCAGCCGTTTCGACGCGGCCGCCCGGTGAACCGTTTCCTGCGCGAATCATCGGGAAAGCCAAAGACGATTGATGCAGGCGCCTGGAAAGCACGGGCGTCAGTCCCGTTAGTCCGCTTCCTGGTTACCCGATTCGATGCCCCATCGGGCTAGCGCCGCGTCGTCGGTGACGCGGGCGTCGACCCAGCGCTCGCCTGCTTCGGTTTTCTCTTTCTTCCAGAACGGCGCCTGGGTCTTCAGATAGTCCATCACGAACTCACACGACGCGAAGGCGTCGCCCCGATGCGCGGCAGTAGTCGCCACCAGCACGATCTGGTCAAGCGGATAAAGCTTGCCGACGCGGTGCACGATCAGCACTTCGATCCCCGGCCAACGCTCGCGCGCGCTCACCACGATCGCTTCCAGCGACTTCTCCGTCATGCCCGGATAGTGTTCGAGTTCCATGGCTTCGACCGCGCTGCCGTCGTTCAGATCGCGCACGGTGCCGACAAAGCAGGCTACGGCGCCGATCTTCGGATTGCGCGCGCGCAGCGCGGCGACCTCGGCGGTGAGGTCAAAGTCTTCCGTCTGGACACGAACGGGCATCTCTGGCTCCTGTGCGGTTTGGCGAGACCTGGGTGACGCTTAGCGGATCAGCCAAGCGCGGTTTCTGGCGCTCACCCGTGCTGATCAACCGCCGGTGACGGGCGGAAAGAACGCGACTTCGCAATTTTCGGTGATGCGCGTGCCGGCGTCGGTCATCACGTGATTGCAGGCCATGCGCAGCGCGCGTCCCTCGGCAAGGGTGTCGGCCCAGATTCCGCCGCGGGCGCGCAACCAGCCGCGCACGTCGCCGACGGTCGCGATGCCGTCGGGCACATCGACCGTTTCATCGGCGGTTTCGAGTGCTTCGCGCACGCTTGCAAAATATCGGAGTTGAATCTTCATTGGGACACCGCCGGCGGTTGCCGGCCTCAGTTCAGCAATTCGGAAAAGGGGATGAAACGCACGGTCTCGCCAACACTGATGGCATGGTTCGGCGGATTGTCGATCAGGCCGTCGCCCCATACCGTCGACGTCAATACCGCCGAACTCTGATTCGGAAACAGATCGAGACCGCCAGCCGCATTGATGCGCGCCCGCAAGAATTCGTTGCGGCGATCGGCCTTCTTCTGGGCGAAATCGGCACGCAGCGACAGCACGCGCGGCGCCACCGTCCGCATGCCGGCAAGCAGCAGGACAAACGGGCGAACGAACAGCAAAAAGGTCGCGAAACTGGAGACTGGATTGCCCGGCAGGCCAATGAAGAAGGTTTCGGCCGATGCTGCCGCGCCGGCGTCTTTGTCTGTCTGCTGGGCAGACCGGCGCACAGCGCCGAACGCGAGCGGCTTGCCCGGCTTCATCGCGATCTGCCACATAGACAGACGCCCTTCCGCCTCGACTGCCGGCTTGACGTGATCCTCCTCGCCTACCGACACGCCGCCGCAGGTGAGGATCAGATCGTGCGCCTGGGCGGCTTCGCGCAGCGTTGTGCGGGTGGCGTCGAGCTTGTCGGGGACGATGCCGTAGTCGGTAACCTCACAGCCCAGGTTTTCCAGCAGGCCGCGCAGCGTGAAACGGTTCGAATTGTAGATCGCGCCGGGTTTGAGCGGCTCGCCTGGCATGGTCAGTTCGTCGCCGGTGAAGAATACGGCGACTTTCACGCGGCGGCGCACGTGCAACTCAGCGCAACCGACTGAGGCGGCGAGTCCCAACGCTTGCGGCGTCAGGCGCGTGCCCGCCGGCAGGACGATCGAACCGTTGCGGATGTCCGCGCCCTGGGCGGTGATCCATTCGCCCGGCGCCGGACTGTGGAGCAAGGTGACTTCGCTGCCGTCAGTTTCGGTTTGCTCCTGCATCACGATGGCGTCGGCGCCTGGCGGCACGGTCGCGCCTGTGAAGATGCGGGCTGCCGTGCCCGGTTTTAATGGCTCAGGCGCGTGGCCGGCCGGAATGCGTTGCGAAATGGGCAAGCGGCGGTTGCCATCCGCTGTTGTGAGATCCTCTGTGCGGATCGCGTAGCCGTCCATTGAACTGGTGTTCATCGGCGGGACGTCGAGCGGCGAGATGACGTCCGCTGAGAGCACGCGGTTGAGCGCTTCCAGCGTGGGGATCGATTCGGTGCCGCTGATTGGAGCCGCTGCGCTGAGCAAGGTCGCCAACGCTTCGGCAGTGGAAAGCATCGGAGCGCGGGGCGTTGGGGTGGACATCTTTCTGATCTCGAAGCCGCTGGGTTAAAAGAATATTGTAGCGGTTGGAGGGGCCGGCGGTGGCGGCCTGGGGTTATGGTGGTTTTTTTTTGCCTTTCGGCGAGCGTGTTTACTTCGGCTGGCTTCCTTTGGCCTTTCCTTGCTTTGGTAGTGGTCTATTAGTGTTGCCCCTGTGCGGGGCGGCACCTACTTTTCTTTGCCGGCCGCAAAGAAAAGTAGGCAAAAGAAAGCGGCTCAAACCGCTAATTCACAAGCGGGTCCCCCGCACAGCCGCGGTAGTGGTGCATCTGGAATCTGTGTTCCCGCACATTCCGCGTTAGTGACAAGGCCGTCATACCTCCAGCGGCGCTGCGCGCGCCGTGGCGGTACTTCTTGAAGTCGGTTTTCGCTTCGCATTGAGCGCGACTCCGTCGCGCTCAATGCTCGCTGGTTTTACTTGCTGCTGTTACTTGCCGGTGTTTGCTGCGATGAAGTCTTTTACGCGTTGTGCGTCCGCCGGCAATACCTCGAATCGCTGCGGTAGTGATTCCAGACCCGAAAATGCGGCTGGGCGCTCCGGTTCGCGTAGCAACGCCTCGCGGATCGTTTCGCCAAACTTGATCGGCTGCGCCGTCTCCAGCACGATCATCGGAATGCCCGCCTGTAAATGCTCGCGCGCTACCTTCAGGCCGTCTGCCGTGTGTGTGTCGATCATCGTGTCGTAGCGCTCGAAGACGTCGCGGATCGCGTCCACGCGGTCCTCGTGGCTGCTGCGGCCCGATACGAATCCAAACTCCTTCACGCGCGCAAAATCACCGCTCGCCGCCAGGTCGAAACCACCCTTCTCTTCAACGTCGCGGAACAATTGCAGCACGCGCGCCGGGTCGCGGCCCAGCAGGTCGAATACGAAACGCTCGAAGTTCGAAGCCTTCGAAATGTCCATGCTCGGGCTGCTCGTGTGGTACGTCTCGGCCGCCTTGCGCACACGGTAAATGCCCGTGCGGAAGAATTCGTCGAGCACGTCGTTCTCGTTGGTGGCAACCACCAGCTTCTCGATCGGCAAACCCATCATGCGCGCGATGTGGCCCGCGCACACATTGCCGAAATTGCCCGACGGCACCGTGAACGAAACGCGCTCGTCGTTCGACTTCGTCGCGGCAAAGTAGCCCTTGAAGTAATACACGACCTGCGCCACCACGCGCGCCCAGTTGATCGAGTTGACCGTGCCGATCTTGTACTTCGCCTTGAACGCGTGGTCGTTCGAAACCGCCTTCACGATGTCCTGAGCGTCGTCGAACACGCCCTCGACCGCGATGTTGAAAATGTTCGGATCCTGCAGGCTGTACATCTGCGCCGTCTGGAATGCGCTCATTTTCTTGTGCGGGGAAAGCATGAACACGCTAATGCCCTTCTTGCCGCGCATCGCATACTCCGCAGCGCTGCCGGTGTCGCCAGAGGTCGCGCCCAGAATGTTCAGCGTCTCACCATGCCTGGCCAGCGCGTACTCGAACAGATTGCCGATCAACTGCATCGCCATGTCCTTGAACGCCAGCGTCGGCCCGTTCGACAGTTCCAGCAGCGACAGCGGCGCGCCGTTCTCCACGCCCAGCGTCTTCAACGGCGTGATCTGCGCCGCGCTTTCGTCGTCGCGCACGTTGCAGTACGTCTGAGCCGTGTACGTCTTGCGCGTCAGTGCGCGCAGGTCTTCGGCGGGGATGTCGTCGCAGAATTTCGACAGGATCTCGAAGGCGAGATCCGCGTACGGCAATGTGCGCCAGCGCGTCAGTTCGTCCGCCGTGACGCGCGGATATTCCGCCGGCAAGTACAGGCCGCCGTCTTTGGCAAGGCCGCCCAGCAGAATCTCGGAAAAGGTATGGCACTCGCCGGCTCCGGCGCCGCGCGTAGAGAGGTAGTTCATAGTTCGGCCTAGTTCAGCGCTTCCATGCGCAGCTTCGTGACTTGCGAGACAACGGTCTTCAGCGCTTCGATCGTCCCGATCGCCGCGTTGACGTTCTTTTCAACCGTTTCGTGCGTAATCAGGATAATGTCGGTTTCGCCCTTGCCGTTCGCGTCGACCTGCTCCGATTCCTTCTGCAGCAATGCGTCGATCGAAATGCCCCGATCCGCCAGAATGCGCGTGATGTCGGCCAGCACACCAGTCACGTCCGCTACACGCAGACGCAGGTAGTAGCCGCTCGTCACGTCGTCGATCGGCAGGATCGGCGTGCTCGACAGGCTGTCCGGCTGGAACGCCAGATGCGGCACGCGATGCTCCGGGTCCGCCGTGTGCAGACGCGTCACGTCGACCAGATCGGCCACCACGGCGGAGGCCGTCGGCTCCGCGCCCGCGCCCTTGCCGTAGTACAGCGTGGAGCCCACCGCATCGCCGTGCACGACGACCGCGTTCATCGCGCCTTCCACGTTCGCCAGCAGGCGTTTTTCCGGAATCAGCGTGGGATGCACGCGCAATTCGATGCCCTTATCCGTGCGGCGCGAGATGCCGAGCAGCTTGATGCGGTAGCCAAGTTCTTCAGCGTATTTGATGTCGATGGCGGCCAGCTTGCTGATGCCTTCGACGTACGCCTTGTCGAATTGCACCGGCACGCCGAACGCGATCGCGCTCATGATCGTCGCCTTGTGAGCGGCGTCCACGCCTTCGATGTCGAAGGTCGGGTCGGCTTCGGCGTAACCCAGTTCCTGCGCGGCTTTCAACGCGGTCGCGAAGTCGAGCCCGCGGTCGCGCATCTCCGAGAGGATGTAGTTCGTCGTACCGTTGATGATGCCGGCAATGTACTGGATGCGATTGGCCGTGAGCCCTTCGCGCAGCGCCTTGATGATCGGAATGCCGCCCGCCACCGCCGCCTCGAACGACACCATCACGCCATTGGCGCGCGCCGCCTCGAAAATCTCCGTGCCGTGCACCGCGAGCAGCGCCTTGTTGGCGGTGACCACATGCTTGCGGTTCCTGATCGCGCGCAGGACGAGCTCGCGTGCCACGCCTGTACCGCCAATCATTTCCGCGACGATATCGATCGACGGGTCGTCGACCACCGCGTTGAAGTCATCGGTCAGCGCCACCGTGCCGGCTTCGCTGCCGAGCGCCGCGGTCGCTTTGGCGGGATTGCGCACGGCAATGCGCGTAATCTCGATGCCACGGCCCGCGCGGCGTTTGATTTCTTCCTGATTGCGGCGCAGTACCGTGAAGGTGCCGCTGCCTACCGTGCCGAAGCCCAGCAGTCCAACTTTGATCGGTTCCATGCAGCGTGTGTTTTCGAGTAAGTGATTAAAAAGAAACTGAGGCAACTGGGGCTGGCAGCGGCGCGCGCCGGGCGCGCCGTCCATCTCAAGCTGTGTGGCGTTTGCGGTAGCCGTCGAGGAAGCGCGCGATCCGGTTGATCGAATCCGCGAGGTCGTCCACGTTCGGCAGGAACACGACGCGGAAGTGATCCGGCGTCTTCCAGTTGAAACCGGTGCCTTGAACCAGCAGCACGCGCTCTTCCAGCAGAAGATCGAGGATGAACTGCTGATCGTCCTTGATCGGATAAATCTTCGGATCGAGGCGCGGGAACATGTATAGCGCCGCCTCCGGCTTCACGCAGCTCACGCCGGGAATGGCCGTCAACATGTCATACGCGAGTTCGCGCTGTTTGTACAGGCGCCCGCTCGGCACGATCAGGTCGTTGATGCTTTGATAGCCGCCGAGCGCGGTCTGGATCGCATACTGCCCGGGCACGTTCGGGCACAGGCGCATCGAGGCCAGAATGCCGAGCCCTTCGAAATAGTCTTTCGCATCACGGCGGTTCTCGCCGGTCAGGCCCGAAATAAACATCCAGCCGGCGCGGTAGCCACACGAACGGTAACTCTTCGAGAGGCTATTGAACGTGACAGTGAGCACATCTTCGGAGAGCGCGGCCATCGACGTGTGCTTCTTGCCGTCGTAGACGATCTTGTCGTAGACCTCGTCGGCGAAAATCACGAGGCCGTGCTGACGGGCAATCTCGATCAGGCCGAGCAGCAGTTCGTCCGAGTACAGCGCGCCGGTGGGGTTGTTCGGGTTGATGACGACGAGCGCACGGGTATTCGGCGTGATTTTCGCGCGGATGTCGTCCAGATCCGGCATCCAGCCGTTCGATTCGTCGCAGATATAGTGCACCGGCGTGCCGCCCGAGAGGCTGACGCCGGCGGTCCACAGCGGGTAGTCCGGCGCGGGCAGCAATACTTCGTCGCCGTCGTTCAGCAGGCCTTGCAGCGCCATCACGATCAGCTCGGAAGCGCCATTGCCGATGTAGATATCGTCCAGTTCGACGCCATGCACGCCCTTTTGCTGGGTGTAATGCATGATCGCCTTGCGCGCGGCGAACACGCCCTTGGAATCCGAGTAGCCGGACGAGCCGGGCAGATTCAGGATCATGTCCTGGATGATTTCATCCGGCGCGTCGAAGCCGAACGGCGCGAGATTGCCGATGTTCAGCTTGATGATGCGGTGGCCCTCTTCTTCGAGCCGCTTTGCATGTTCGAGGACAGGCCCGCGAATGTCGTAGCAGACATTCAACAACTTGTTGGATTTGAGAATCGGTTTCACGGCGGGCACTTCATCCTGTTGGTGGGCTTGGGCGAACAGGCACGGGTCAAAAAAAGACCCAAGGCAAGTCCGCCGACACGGGGAATTATGACGCGGCACGCCCGCCAGATACGGATCGGAGCGCCAGACGCAGATTGGGCCCGCTACCGGACCGAGCCGGCGCCGCCGGCCGATTACGCCGACGTTGCAGCCGAAAAGACCCAAAACGGGCGAAAAACAGTCGAAAACCAGACCAAAACCGCGCGGAACCCGGCAGATAGCCGGTAGGCCGCCCGTGCCCTCAGCGCGGCTTATGACAGCACATGAGGCGGCACTTGAGCGAGGGGCGCCGCAAGGCGGCTAAAAAGTTATAATTTAGCGGATTTTGGCCGACTTCCGCAATGCACCAACCGCAACGGCAAGCCTTTTCGGCCGCTTCTGTGCCATTCGCGTGTCGCACTCGCGTCAAACCGCCCTGCTTCCGCTCTGCCCGGTCAGGCCGCCAACACGCACGATGTCTCACGACGACTTCGGAAAACGAATTTGAAATTACATCAGGATTCCAGCGGCGCCCTCAACACCGTCACCGGTTACGGCGCCGGCTATGTCGAAATCAATCTGGTGCGCCATGCCGGCAGCATTCTCCTGCTGCCGGAAGCACCCGTGATCGCCTGGCCCGTCGCCGCTTTCGAGCAGTTGAGCGCCGAACACTTCGCCATGCTGGTGGAGGCCGCGCCCGAGGTGGTCATATTCGGCAGCGGCGAACGGCTGCGCTTTCCGCACCCGCGTCTGACCTCGGTGCTCACCGCCAAACGCATCGGCGTCGAAACCATGGACTTCAAGGCCGCTTGCCGCACCTACAACATTCTGATGGCCGAGGGCCGCAAGGTTGCGGCCGCGTTGCTGATCGAAGACTAGTGGCGCCGCGCGAGCGCTGCAAAGTTGACGCTGAGCTTGCATCGAGCCGCCGTGCAGGCGCAGTTCGCCATGCGCGGCGCCCGTAGCGTGCATGGCCGCGGCAGCGGCCCCGCCTCTCGCCGCATTACGGCTGATAACGTACACTGCGCGCCATTGGCGCCACGCCGGCAATCGTCTTTCTCGAATAACACCGCCTCGCCGCTCCCGCGGCGTCGCCAAAAAGGTTGAAATCCATGAACGATACGCCGACAAGGCTACCGCTCAATCGCACCACGATCCTGCTACTGGTGCTGGCCCTCGCCGTGATCTGGTTCGTGCCGCTCGGCTGGCGCCACCTGCTGCCGAGCGACGAAGGCCGCTACGCCGAAATGGCGCGCGAAATGTTCGTCACCGGCGACTGGATCACACCGCGCTATAACGGCTACAAGTATTTCGAGAAGCCACCGCTGCAAACCTGGGCAAACGCGCTCACGTTCGCGTGGTTCGGCATCGGCGAATGGCAGGCGCGGCTTTACACCGCACTGACGGGCTTTGCCGGCGTGCTGTTGATCGGCTTCACCGGCGCGCGCGTGTTCAACGCGGCCACCGGCGTGTTCGCGGCGATCGTGCTGGCCACCGCGCCCTACTGGAACCTGATGGGCCACTTCAACACGCTCGACATGGGCCTGTCGTTCTGGATGGAGTTGACGCTCTGCTCGCTGCTGCTGGCGCAGCGCCCCAACCTGCCTACCGCCACGGTGCGGGCATGGATGTGGGTGTGCTGGGGGTCGATGGCGCTCGCGGTGCTGTCCAAGGGCCTCGTCGGCGTGATCCTGCCGGGCGCGGTGCTGGTGCTGTACACGCTGGCCGCACGCGACTGGGCGGTATGGAAGCGTCTACACCTGATCGGCGGCCTGATCGTGTTCTTCGTGATCGTCACGCCATGGTTCGTGCTGGTGCAGCAACGCAACCCGGAATTCCTGAACTTCTTCTTCATCGTTCAGCAGTTCAAGCGTTATCTGACGCCTGAGCAGAACCGCCCCGGGCCGTTCTATTACTTCGTACCGGTGCTGCTGGTGGGCTTCCTGCCGTGGCTGTCGGTGAGCCTGCAGAGCTTGCGCCATGCATGGCGGCTGCCGCGCCAGCCGAACGGCTTCGCGCCGGTCACGCTGATGCTGGTGTGGACCGCCTTCATCTTCCTGTTCTTCAGCGCGTCGCACTCCAAGCTGCTGTCCTATACGTTGCCGATCGCCCCGCCGATCGCCATGATCATCGGCATGTATCTGCCGCTCGTCACGCGCGACCAGTGGCGCCGCCACCTGGCTGGCTATGCGCTGTTTCTCGTGGTGGCCGCGTTTGGCGCGCTGTTCATGTCACGTTTCGGCAACGCGCGCAACCCGGCTGAGTTGTACGTCGAATACCGCGTGTGGGTACTGGCGGCACTCGGCGTCGCTTTTGTGCTCACGCTGTTCGCGCTGTGGCTGAACCGCCGCAGCCGTGCCGGCACGCTCGGCGCCGTCGCGAGCTTTGGCGCCGCGTGGCTGCTGCTCGGTACGATTGCCGGCACGGGTCACGAAGTGTTCGGCCGCCTGAGTTCCGGCGCGCCGCTCGCGCCCGCGATCAAGGCCGAGATCGCCAGATTGCCGGCTGACACGCCGTTCTACTCGGTCGGCGTGCTCGACCACACGCTGCCGTTCTACGTCGACCACACGATGATCATGGTCGAGCATCCCGATGAACTGGCGTTCGGCATATCCGTCGAACCGCAGAAATGGGTGCCGTCGGTCGATGCATGGATCGAGCGCTGGAAGGCCGAGCGCTATGCGCTCGCGCTAATCCCGCCGTCGACTTACGACCGGCTCCTCAAAGAAGGGCTGCCGATGCAGGTGATCGCGCGCGATTCGCGCCGGGTGGTGGTGGCAAAACCTGCACCCGCATCCGACGCCGCAGCACAAGACGCACCGGCGCTTCCGAAAGACGCGCCAGTAGAAAAACCACAGCAATGACCCCATATCAGGGACTAACCGTTCGATGAATCCGATTTCGCTCTTTTGTATCCTCGCCGGCGTCACGTTGAACGCCGGCGCGCAGTTGCTGCTCAAAGCCGGAACGAATGCCGTTGGACACTTCGAATTCACCCGTGCGAACATCCTGCCCATTGCATTCCGGCTGGCAACCCAGCCGCCGATCATCGGCGGACTGGCCTGCTATGTGATCAGCGTCGGCGTATGGGTGGTCGGGCTCTCGCGGGTAGACGTGTCGATTGCCTATCCGATGTTGTCGCTCGGATACGTCGTCAACGCGTTCGCGGCGTGGTATCTATTCGGCGAAGTGATGTCGGTGCAGAAGCTGGTGGGGATCGCGGTCATCCTGATCGGCGTCGTCGTCCTGGCGCGCAGCTAGGCTTGCGTGTAGTTTGTGATCTACTTCGCGCCCTCCGGGTTGCGCCCCTTTCAATCGAGCGAAGCATTCATGAGCCAGTCAACAGTCCCGTTTTTGCCGTTTGTCAAACCTGAGATCGATGAAGAAACGATTCAGGGCGTCGCCGACGTGCTCCGCTCCGGCTGGATCACGACCGGCCCGCAAAACCAGAAATTCGAAGCGGCACTCTCCGAATTCTGCGGCGGCCGCCCGGTGCGCACGTTCAATTCCGGTACCGCGACGCTCGAAATCGGGCTACGTATCGCCGGTGTGGGCGAAGGCGACGAGGTCATCACCACCCCCGCCTCGTGGGTTGCGACCAGCAATGTGGTCTATGAGGTCGGGGCGACGCCGGTATTCGTCGACATCGACCCGATAACCCGCAACATCGACCTGAACCTGCTGGAAAAGGCCATTACGCCGCGCACGAAGGCGATCATTCCGGTGTACCTGTCGGGCCTGCCGGTCGACATGGACCGGCTGTATGAAATCGCCCGCGCCCACAAGCTGCGCGTGATCGAAGACGCCGCGCAGGCGTTCGGCTCGACGTGGAAAGGCGAGCGCATCGGCAAACTCGGCGATATGGTTTCGTTCAGCTTCCACGCGAACAAGAATCTGACCTCGATCGAAGGCGGCGCGCTGGTGCTGAACAACGAGGAAGAAGCGATCCTCGCGCAAAAGTACCGCCTGCAAGGCATCACCCGCACCGGCTTCGACGGCATGGACTGCGACGTGCTGGGCGGCAAGTACAACCTGACGGACGTCGCCGCGCGCGTCGGCCTCGGTCAGTTGCCGCATCTGGAGCGTTTCCTCGCCCAGCGCAAGAAACTCGTGCGCGCATACTTCGCCGGGTTCGAAGGCGGCGCGGCGGTCAAGCTGGGCATTGGCCTGCCGTTTGCCGATTTCGAGAACAGCAACTGGCACATGTTCCAGATCACGCTGCCGCTCGAAAAACTGTCGATCGACCGCGCCGGCTTCATGGGCCAGTTGAAGGAGCGCGGCATCGGCTCGGGCGTGCACTATCCGGCGATTCACCTGTTCTCGCTGTACCGTGCGCGCGGCTTCAAGGAAGGAATGTTCCCGCACGCGGAGCGCTTCGGCGCCACCACCGTCACGCTGCCGCTCTTCACGCTCATGAACGAAGGCGACGTGGAGCGGGTCTGCCGCGCGGTCAATGAAATTTGCGAACAATACGGAAAATAAGCGGAAATGAGTTATTCGGAACATCGCGCCGTCGCACCGGAAGTGTCGATCATCATCCCGGTGTACAACGAGGAAGCCGGCCTGGCGGCGCTATTCGCGCGCCTCTACCCGGCGCTCGACGCGCTCGGCACCGGCTATGAAGTGATCTTCATCAATGACGGTAGCCGCGACAAATCCGCCGCCCTGCTCGCCGAGCAGTTCCGCGCGCGGCCCGACACGACCCGCGTGATCCTGCTGAACGGCAACTACGGCCAGCACATGGCAATTCTGGCGGGTTTCGAGCAATCGCGCGGCGAAATCGTCATCACGCTCGACGCCGACCTGCAGAATCCGCCGGAAGAAATCGGCAAGCTGGTCAACAAGATGCGTGAAGGCTACGACTACGTCGGCACGATCCGGCTGCAACGCCAGGACAGCTTGTGGCGCCGCAAGGCCTCGCGCGCGATGAACCGTCTGCGCGAGCGCATCACCCGCATCAAGATGACCGACCAGGGCTGCATGCTGCGCGCATACAGCCGCCACATCATCGACACGATCAATCGCTGCGGCGAGATCAACACCTTCATTCCGGCGCTTGCCTACACGTTCGCGCAGAATCCGGTCGAGATCGAAGTCGCGCACGAAGAGCGTTTTGCCGGCGAATCGAAGTACTCGCTGTACAGCCTGATCCGCCTGAATTTCGACCTGGTCACGGGCTTCTCGGTGGTGCCGCTGCAGTGGCTGTCGTTCATCGGCGTAATCCTGTCGCTCGGCTCCGCGGCGCTGTTCGTGCTGCTGCTGATCCGCCGCTTCATTGTCGGCGCGGAAGTGCAGGGTGTGTTCACGCTGTTCGCCATCACCTTCTTCCTGCTCGGCGTGATCATCTTCGCGCTGGGCCTGCTCGGTGAATACATCGGCCGGATTTACCAGCAGGTGCGCGCGCGTCCGCGCTATCTGGTGCAGACGATTCTCGAACAGCGCGACGGCACCGCCGTGACCGAAGCGCCCCGCCAGGGTGTGGTGCAGGCCGTGCACACCGCGCCGCTGATCGATCAGGGCCCGAACCCATGAAGCCGCGCGCCGTCGTATTCGCGTATCACAACGTCGGCGTGCGCTGCCTGCAGGTGCTGCTCGCGCGCGGCGTCGACGTGGCGCTGGTCGTCACGCACGAGGACAATCCTGCCGAAAACATCTGGTTCGGCAGCGTGGCCTCGGTTGCGGCCGAGCACGGCATTCCGGTCGTCACGCCGGCCGATCCGAAAAGTCCGGAACTGCGCGCCGCGGTAAGCGCCGCGCGGCCGGATTTCATCTTCTCGTTCTATTACCGCCACATGCTGCCGGTCGACCTGCTGGCGCTCGCCGCACGGGGCGCTTACAACATGCATGGCTCGTTGCTGCCGAAGTACCGTGGCCGCGTGCCGACCAATTGGGCGGTCATCCACGGCGAAACCGAAACCGGCGCGACGCTGCACGAAATGGCCGCCAAGCCCGACGCCGGCGCGATCATCGCGCAAACGCCGGTGCCGATTCTGCCCGACGACACCGCCGCGCAGGTGTTCGACAAGGTCACCGTGGCCGCCGAGCAGACCCTGTGGCGCGTGCTCCCGGCGCTGCTCGCGGGCGAGGCGCCGCATCTGCCGAACGATCTGTCGCATGGCAGCTATTACGGCGGCCGCAAGCCGGAAGACGGCCGGATCGACTGGACGCAACCCGCGCAGCAGGTCTATAACCTGATCCGCGCGGTCGCGCCGCCCTATCCCGGCGCGTTTACCGATATCGCGGGCCACCGTTTCGTCATCGCCCGCGCGCGTCTGGCTGCGCCCGGCGCGCTACGCCCGGATTTGCCGCCGGGCCTGCACGTAAGCGATAATGCCGTTTTAGCGATATGCGGCGACGGCCGCTCGATCGCCATCCACGAATTGCGGCACCAGCATGGCGGCAACGAAACCGTTGTCACCCCCGCCGAATTCACCCAGCTCATCCAAACTCCCCGTCATTCATGAAAACCGAAGGTTTCGCTAAAAAAGTCCTGATTCTGGGTGTGAACGGCTTCATCGGCCATCACCTGTCCAAACGCATTCTGGAAACGACCGATTGGGAAGTCTTCGGGATGGACATGCAGACCGAACGTCTCGGCGACCTCGTCAATCATGAGCGGATGCACTTCTTCGAAGGTGACATCACGATCAACAAGGAGTGGGTCGAATATCACATCAAGAAGTGCGATGTGATCCTGCCGCTGGTCGCGATCGCCACGCCCGCCACGTACGTGAAGCAGCCGCTGCGCGTGTTCGAACTCGACTTCGAAGCGAACCTGCCGATCGTGCGTTCGGCCGTCAAGTACGGCAAGCACCTCGTGTTCCCGTCCACGTCCGAGGTTTACGGCATGTGCACGGACGAGCAGTTCGACCCGGAAGAGTCGCAACTGTCGTACGGCCCGATCAACAAGCCGCGCTGGATCTACGCGTGCTCCAAGCAGTTGATGGACCGCGTGATCTGGGGCTACGGCATGGAAGGCCTGAACTTCACGCTGTTCCGTCCGTTCAACTGGATCGGCCCGGGCCTCGACTCGATCTACACGCCGAAGGAAGGCAGCTCGCGCGTGGTCACGCAGTTCCTCGGCCATATCGTGCGTGGCGAGAACATCAGCCTCGTGGACGGCGGCGCGCAAAAGCGCGCCTTCACGGATATCGACGACGGCATCGGCGCGCTGATGAAGATCATCGAGAACAAGGACGGTGTTGCCACGGGCAAGATCTACAACATCGGCAATCCGACCAACAACTTCTCGGTGCGCGAGCTCGCGCACAAGATGCTGACGCTGGCCGCCGAATTCCCGGAGTACGCCGACCTCGCGAAGAAGGTGCAACTGGTCGAAACGTCCTCGGGCGCGTACTACGGCACCGGCTATCAGGACGTGCAGAACCGCGTGCCGAAGATCGACAACACGATGCAGGAACTCGGCTGGGCGCCGCAGTCGACCTTCGACGAAGCGCTGCGCAAGATTTTCGAAGCGTATCGCGGCCACGTCGCCGAAGCTCGCGCCCTCGTCGAACAACAATAAGGCCTGATCCTTGGCTCGTATCGTCCTGAAGATCGACGTCGACACGCTGCGCGGAACCCGCGAAGGCGTGCCGAATCTCGCGCGCATCTTCGATCGCTTCAAGGCGCGTGCCACTTTCCTCTTCAGCCTCGGGCCCGATCACACCGGTTGGGCGATGCGCCGCGTGTTGCGGCCGGGCTTTCTGAAGAAGGTGTCGCGCACGTCGGTGGTCGAACATTACGGCATCAGGCAATTGATGTACGGCGTGCTGCTGCCGGGTCCGGATATCGGCGTGAAGACTGCCGCGGAAATGCGCGCGATTCACGAGGCCGGTTTCGAATGCGGCATCCACACCTGGGACCACGTGTATTGGCAGGACAACGTGCGTTCGAAAGATCAGGAGTGGACCGAGAAGCAGATGCAGAAGAGCTTCAACCGCTTCGTCGCGATCTTCGGCGCGCCGCCCATCACGCACGGCGCGGCGGGCTGGCAGATGAACGGCCACGCGTTCGAGCAGATCGACGCGTGGGGCATGCGCTATGCGTCCGACGGGCGCGGCCACTCGCCGTATCTGCCGGTGCTCGACGGCAGAACGCTGGCGCACGTGCAGATGCCCACCACGCTGCCCACGCTCGACGAAGTACTCGGCGTGGATGGCGTCGACGAGCACAACGTCGCCGCGTGGATGTTGAAGCACACCGAAAACAATCCGCACGATCAGGTATTCACGCTGCACGCGGAACTCGAAGGACAAAAGCTCGCGCCGATTTTCGAACAGCTGCTGGAAGGCTGGCGCGCGCAAGGCCATACCTTTGCGACCATGGGTGATTACTACGCCACGCTGGACCGCGACACGCTGCCATCGTACCCTGTTACGTGGGGCGAAATTCCCGGCCGCTCCGGCGAGTTGATTGTCCAGCCCTGACTGGTCAAAATACAGCCGGCCTCGCGACCTGGCCGCCGCGCGAGCGTAGACCACGCGCCAGTCGCCCTCCCCCAAAGCCTCGATGCCAGGCCGACGCCACAGCAGTTGCAAGAATCCGTGCAAGTACCGTGGCGGCGGTCACACCAACCGGAGAACCTCGTGCCCATCGCAGTCGACCAACCCGTCCCCGACTTTACCGCCCCCGCTACCGGTGGCGAAATCACGCTGTCCAAGCTGCGGGGCAAGAAGGTGGTGCTGTATTTTTATCCGAAGGACAACACGCCGGGCTGCACGACCGAAGGCTTGCAATTCCGCGACCTGTATCCGAAGTTCAAGAAGGCCGGCGCGGAAATTCTGGGCGTGTCGCGCGACAGCCTGCGCTCCCATGACAATTTCAAGGCAAAGCTCGAACTGCCGTTCCCGCTGATCTCGGATCCCGAAGAAACCTTGTGCGCGCTCTTCGGCGTCATGAAATTGAAGAAAATGTATGGCAAAGAAGTACGTGGGATCGAACGCTCCACGTTCCTGATCGATGCCGAAGGCGTGCTGCGTCAGGAGTGGCGTGGCGTGAAAGTGCCAGGGCACGTCGACGACATTCTGGAGGCTGTACAAGCGCTTTGAGGCGCGTTATATTGGGTTCCAATGAGTGCCTGTCCACCCCACACTTTTCGCAGCTGCGTCGGACTTGACGGCCGTTTTCCCGGCTCCGTCGAAGTCGTGAGGCGCAACGCGATAACCGAAGGCGAGCCGCTTGTCCCGTACGCCGGGGCGGCGGCTTTTTTAATTGCGCGCAACCGTTCGTTCACTCGGCCACGCGCTTCCGTTAAGGAGCCGATCGAAGACCAGGCGAACCGGCATCTCTAGACCGAATGCGCGCCTCCGGACGCAAACTGCGTGCACATACACTGGCACCGGCAGAATGCGACAGGCGGCGCACGAAATGTGACCCGATTATTTCGAGGGAAACCATGCCTTTGCCTACCCCCCCCAGCAAGCTCGGCAATCTCCTGCCGCCTGACGAATACAAGGCCAAAGCCGCCACACCGGCGCGCTCCGCCGCGAAGAAACAGGCGGTCGTTGGGGAATCCGCAGAGTCGGCCGATTACGGCCGCGCGAACGTCGCCACGCCGATGGCGCACGCAGCCAATGCCGCGACCACCTTGCGGCCCGTGCCGGCATCGTCGGCCTCCGCTGCCACGTCCGCATCCGCCGAGCAAGCTGCACCGGCGCGTGGACGCAAATCGAAGCAGACCGCCGCCTTGCTGCAACCGGTTCCCGCCGCCCGTCCGCAAGCCGAGCCGGCGGCTGTTTCTACGCCCGCTGCCAAAGCGCAGCCGGTCGTCGCGCGCGCACCAAGCGCGAAAGACCCGGCCGCCGGCACATCCGCAGCCGTAGCACCCAGCACGCGCGGCACCAGCAAGAAGCGCGGCGCGTCCACCGACCCGCTCGAAATGCAGAAGCTTTTCGTGCTCGACACGAACGTGCTGATGCACGATCCAAGCTGCCTGTTCCGTTTCGAGGAACACGACGTCTATCTGCCGATGATGACGTTGGAAGAACTGGACAACCATAAGAAGGGCATGTCCGAAGTCGCGCGTAACGCTCGCCAGGTGAGCCGCACGCTGGACGCGTTGGTGGCGAACGCCGGCAACATCTCGGACGGCATTTCGCTTGCGCGTCTCGGCAGCCGTGAGGCATCCGGGCGCCTGTACTTCCAGACCAAGCTCAACGCCATCGAACCGGTCGAAGGTCTGCCGGAAGGCAAGGCCGACAATCAGATTCTCGGCGTGGTGCGTGCGCTGCAGCGCGACCGGATGGATCGCCAGGTCGTGCTGGTGTCGAAAGACATCAACATGCGCATCAAGGCGCATGCGCTCGGCCTGCCCGCGGAAGACTACTTCAACGACCAGGTTCTCGAAGACAGCGATCTGCTGTACTCGGGCATCCGCGCGCTGCCGCAGGACTTCTGGACCAAACACGCGAAGGGCATGGAGAGCTGGCAGGACACCAAAACCGGCACCACGTATTACCGGGTGACGGGACCGCTGTGCGCTTCGATGCTGGTCAACGAGTTTGTCTATCTCGAGCCGCAGAACGGCGAGCCGGCGTTTCATGCGCTGGTGCGCGAACTGAACGGCAAGACGGCGCTGCTGCAAACCTTGCGCGACTACGGCCACCACAAGAACAATGTGTGGGGCATCACGGCGCGCAACCGCGAGCAGAACTTCGCGCTGAACCTGTTGATGAATCCGGAGATCGACTTCGTCACGCTGCTGGGTCAGGCCGGTACCGGCAAGACGCTGGTCGCGCTCGCGGCCGGTCTCGCCCAGGTGCTCGACGACAAGCGCTACAACGAGATCATCGTGACGCGCGCAACGGTTCCGGTCGGTGAAGACATCGGCTTTCTGCCGGGTACGGAAGAGGAAAAAATGCAGCCGTGGATGGGTGCGTTCGACGACAACCTCGAAGTCCTGCAGAAAACCGACGACGCCGCCGGCGAATGGGGCCGCGCCGCGACTCAGGAGCTGATCCGCTCGCGTCTGAAGGTCAAGAGCATGAACTTCATGCGCGGCCGTACGTTCGTGGACAAGTATCTGATCATCGACGAGGCGCAAAACCTGACGCCTAAGCAGATGAAGACGCTGGTCACACGCGCCGGTCCGGGTACGAAGATCATTTGTCTGGGCAATATCGCGCAGATCGATACGCCTTACCTGACGGAAGGCAGCTCGGGTCTGACGTACGTGGTCGACCGCTTCAAGGGCTGGGCACACAGCGGGCACGTCACACTGGCGCGCGGCGAGCGTTCGCGCCTCGCGGATTACGCATCGGAAATTCTTTAAGTTTCAACGCATTAGCTTCATGCAGAAGCCGCGTCCGGGTCACCCCGGGCGCGGCTTTTTTATTCGGTGCACGTTCCCGACGGGCAACACTTAGCGCTCAAACTTCAAGTAATTTATCAAGAATTCTTGCCTGAGCCACGTTTGACGGGCTACCATCCCGACATCGTCCGCCATTAAACGAGCGTTTACCGCTCACTTCGTGTTCATGCGCCGACTCGCCCTTTCGCTGCTGACCGTTTTGCTGCTCGCCGCTTGCGCCGGCGCGCCGCAGAAAACGTCGCGCGGGCCAGGTTCGTCGGTCGTGGTCACGAACGGCGCTTATCACGCGCCACCGCCGGGCTTCCCGAATTTCGTCGACCACAGCATTGGCCGTGAAGAAATCTCCATTCAGGCAATGAGTCTTGTCGGTATTCCATACCGATGGGGCGGTAATACGCCTGATAGTGGCTTCGATTGCAGCGGATTAGTTCGCTATGTCGTATCGCGCGCCGCTTCCGTGAATCTGCCGCGCACTACCGCCGATATGAGCGGCCGCGGCGAATCGATCGAACCGGATCAAATCGCACCGGGCGATCTGATTTTCTTCAACACGACCGGGCGGGCGCATTCGCACGTCGGTATTTATGTGGGCAAGCTGCGCTTTGTCAACGCGCCGTCGACGGGCGGCACCGTGCGGCTCGACTATCTGACCAATCCTTATTGGGCCAAACGCTTCGACGGCATTCGCCGCGTGGCGGCACCGGCTGTGACGCCTGCGCCGTTCGATACACCGAGCTATCAGGCGGCGGCGCCTCAGCCTGAACGTGTTGCGCCGGTGGCTCAGGCGGCGCCGGCTTATGCGGGCACTGTCCCGTTGGCGATGCAATCCACGACCGCTGTGCCGGCACCTCAGGCTGATCCATTCGAACCGCCACCGCCCGGCATGAGCGCCGCACAGATACAGGCGCGTGCCGCAGGCGCAGTGTCGCCGGTGCCGCAACCGGCCGCGCAAGCGAGTGCCTACGACGCCACAGTTGGCGCAACCGGTCAGCAGCAGGCAGCAGCACGTACCGAACCGCCGATGGCTGCGGCACGAGCGCCGGATCCGATCGACGCCGCCGCCGATGCATTCGAGCCGCCTCCGCCGTCCGCTTCAATCGCTGCCCGCCAGGCGCGGCAGGCCCAGCAAGCCGACGGGAATGCAGAAGGTGTGCGGATCATGCGCGCTTCGACCGCATCGCGTGGCGTCCCCGCCCCCACGCAAACCACCGACGACCCGATCGCGCGCTTCGCCAACGGCAATTTCTAGGAGCGCTGGCGCCGGCTAATCGTCGCTCATGACGCGGGCCTCAATTTGTTGCTCCATGGCTCGCACCCGCGACGAAGCCCAAACAGCGCACCTCAGCCCGGTCCATCCCCTCCTTGCTGCCGATCTGCTATCGTCATCGATATTCTTCCGACAGCAGGTGATGACGATGGATCTCGGGCTGAAAGACAAGGTGGTACTGATCACGGGCGGCAGCAAAGGGATCGGGTTCGCCTGCGCCCGGGCCTTCGCACTCGAGGGAGCGAAGGTGGCGATCGTTTCGCGCGACCCCGCCAATCTTGCGCGCGCTTACGAACAGTTGAAACAGGAAGGCCTGAACGTGCATCGGACTCGCGCCGATCTGCATGAACCGCACAGCGCGGCGGACGTCGTCGAGGAAGTCAGCACGGCGGTCGGCCCGATCGATGTGCTGATCAACAGCGCCGGCGCCGCCCGCCGCTACGACCCGGAAACGCTGGACGCCGACGCGTTCCGCGCGACCATGGAAGCCAAGTATTTCCCGTACATCTACCCTCAGCAGGAAGTGCTGCGGCGCATGGCCGAGCGCGTCAAGGCGGGCGACGGTGCCGCGCCCGGCACAATCGTCAACATCATCGGCATGGGCGGCAAGATCGCGAGCGACATCCATATCGCCGGGGGCGCCGCGAATGCCGCGCTGATGCTCGCCACCGTCGGCCTCGCCCACTACTACGCGCGCTATGGCATCCGCATCAACGCGATCAATCCGGGCTCGACGCTGACCGAGCGCGTCGAGGAAGCCGTCAAACTCGAAGCGTCGCAGCAGGGCATCGAAAGCGCGGAGGCGTTAGCGCGCGGGCAGGCTAAAGTGCCGCTCGGCCGTTATGCAAAACCGGAAGAAATCGCTGATGTCGCGCTGTTTCTGGCGAGCCGCCGCGCGAGCTATGTGACGGGCGCAATCGTCCCGATGGATGGAGCTAGCGCGCCGCTAATCTGAGCGATGCGCTTTGTGTCGACAGCTTTAGTTGCTTTGCAGCGCGCGGGCAGCCTCGCCGTCCGCGCGCGGACCTGCTTACAGGAACCGGTGGCCGAGCCACCAGGCAGCCGCGGAGAGCGCCGCCGAGGCTGGAATCGTCAGAATCCAGGCCCAGACGATGTTGCCGGCCACCCCCCAACGCACCGCGCTCAACTTCTGCGTGGCGCCGACCCCGACGATCGCGCCGGTAATCGTGTGCGTGGTGGACACCGGAATGCCGAGCCACGAAGCGGTAAACAGCGTAATCGCCCCACCCGTCTCGGCGCAAAAACCGCCGACCGGCTTCAGCTTGGTGATCTTCTGACCCATCGTGCGAACGATCCGCCAGCCGCCGAACAACGTGCCGACGCCCATCGACAGATAGCAGCCGCCGATCACCCACAGCGGCGGAGCGTCCGCGATCGATGAGGCGTAACCCGTCGCGATCAGCAGCATCCAGATGATGCCGATGGTTTTCTGCGCGTCGTTACCGCCATGGCCCAGGCTGTACAAACCTGCGGAGACCAGTTGCAGACGCCGGAAACGCCGGTCGACCTTGCTCGGTGGCGTGCGGAAATAGATCCACGAAACCGCCAGCATGAAGAACGAACCGAGTATGAAACCGAGCAGCGGGGAGATGAAAATGAAGGCAACCGTCTTCATCAAGCCGTCGATATTGAGCGACCCCCAGCCCGACTTGGCCAGCGCCGCGCCCACCAGGCCGCCAATCAGCGCATGCGACGAACTGGATGGAATGCCGTAATGCCAGGTGATGATGTTCCAGCCGATCGCCCCGACCAATGCACCAAAAATGACGTAGTGATCGACGATATCCGGATCGATCGTGCCCTTGCCGACCGTCTGCGCCACTTTCAGGTGGAACACAAAATACGCGATGACGTTGAAAGCCGCCGCGAAGGCCACCGCCTGTTGCGGCTTCAGTACGCCGGTCGACACGACCGTGGCGATCGAATTCGCCGCGTCGTGAAAGCCGTTCATGAAGTCGAAAATCAGCGCGACGGCAACCAGGCCGGCGACGACCCAGATAGCGAGTTGTATCGATTGCATTATGCGTTTTCCAGCACGATGCCTTCGATGATGTTCGCCACGTCCTCACACTTGTCGGTGATCGTTTCGAGCAATTCGTAAATCGCCTTCAGCTTGATGAGCGTCTTGACGTTGTCTTCTTCGCGGAAAAGTTTCGACATGGCCGAGCGCAGCACGCGGTCGGCTTCCGATTCCAAACGGTCGATGTCCTCGCACGCCTTCAGAATCTGGCTCGCCTGCTTCATGTCCGACAGCAGGCTGACAGCGAACTGCACGCGCTCCGAGGTGGCCGTGCAGATGTGCGCCAACTGGCTCGCCTCGGAAGTCACTGCCTGCACGTCGTACAGAGAGATAGCAGTGGCGACGTCCTCCATCAGGTCGAGGATGTCGTCCATCGTGGTGATCAGCTTGTGGATCTCGTCGCGGTCGAGCGGCGTGATGAAAGTCTTGTGCAGCAGGTCGATCGCTTCGTGCGTGAGCTTGTCAGCGGCCTTTTCCGCCTTCTGCACATTCTGCTTATGAGTCTCGGCGTCCTGCAGGTTGTCGATCAGCAGCTCGAGTTCGCGGCTTGCCGAGACGATGCACGTTGCGTGTGCATTGAAAATTTCAAAGAACTTGCCCTCGGTGGGCATGAATCGACCGAACATTGGGATCCTGGAAATGGGTCACATTATGGCTGACATAAAACCGCCACATTGTACCGTTCCGGGATCGATGCCGCACTTTTGAAAGCGTCGTTACAACAGGCCGGACAGTTAGCCCTTTACTCGCTGTAAAAATTCTGCGCGCCGGCAAAATTATCGAACTTCGTGAATTGGCCGTGGAATGTGAGCCGAACAGGCCCGATCGGACCATTCCGCTGCTTACCAATGATGATCTCCGCAGTGCCCTTGTCCGGACTGTCCGGGTTGTACACCTCGTCGCGATAGATGAACAGAATCACGTCCGCGTCCTGTTCGATAGCGCCGGACTCCCGCAAGTCGGACATGATCGGCCGCTTGTTCGGGCGCTGCTCGAGACCACGGTTGAGCTGTGACAACGCGATCACCGGCACGTCGAGTTCCTTCGCGAGACTCTTCAGTGAACGTGAGATTTCCGAAATTTCGGTCGCGCGGTTTTCGCCCGACGACGAACCGCTCATCAGTTGCAAATAGTCGATGATGATGAGGCCAAGCTTGCCGCACTGACGCGACAGCCGACGCGCGCGCGAGCGCAATTCCATCGGATTCAAGCCGCCGGTTTCGTCGATGAAAATCTGCGCCTCGCTCATTTTCTGCACCGCGTGCGTGAGCTTCGGCCAATCCTCGTCCGTCAGACGCCCCGTGCGCATGCGGTGCTGGTCGAGCCGGCCGACCGACCCCAGCATACGCATGGTGAGTTGCGAGCCCGGCATTTCCATCGAGAACACGGCCACCGGCAGACCATATTCGACCGCCACGTATTCGCCGATGTTCATCGAAAACGCCGTTTTACCCATCGACGGGCGGCCCGCCACGATGATCAGCTCACCGCCGTGCATACCGGAGGTCATGCGATCCAGATCGACGAAGCCAGTCGGCGTACCGGTCACGTCGCTCGGATTGGCGGTGTGATACAGCGTATCGATCCGCTCGACCACCTCGGTCAGGAGGGGGCCGATTTCCAGGAAACCCTGCGTGCCACGCGCGCCGTCTTCAGCGATCGAAAACACCTTCGACTCGGCCTCGTCCAGCAACTGGCGGACTTCCTTACCTTGCGGATTAAACGCGTCGGCGGAAATCTCGTCGGCGACGGACACGAGACGGCGCAATACCGCGCGATCGCGCACGATTTCCGCGTAGCGGCGGATATTGGCGGCGCTCGGCGTGTTCTGCGCCAGCGCGTTCAGATACGCAAGACCACCGACCTCTTCCGCCTTGCCCGAGGTGCCGAGCGCCTCGTACACGGTAATCACGTCGGCCGGACGCGTCGCCGCGATCAGCTTGCCGATGTGCTCGAAGATGATACGGTGGTCGTATCGGTAAAAATCGCTTTGCGACAGGAAGTCGGCGATGCGGTCCCATGCCGCGTTGTCGAGCAGCAGGCCGCCCAGCACCGACTGCTCGGCTTCGATCGAATGCGGCGGGACTTTCAGCGACTCGATTTGGGGATCTTTGGACGGTGCGTTCATGGAGAGGAATTATCGGGGTAAATGCGCGCGGAGGGAAATCAAAAACCGATACTTCGATACATGGAAAACGAGCAATAAAAAAGGCAGGGGCCGGTCACCCGGCCCCTGCCTTTTGCCAGAAACGTCCTGGCAGATACGGCTAAATGCTTAGACGTGTTCGCCGATCACAGCGACCGTCACATCGACGAGAACGTCGGTGTGCAGCGAGATCTGAACAGCGTGCTCGCCAACCAGCTTCAGCGGGCCTTCCGGCAGACGCACTTGCGCCTTTTCCACTGCGAAGCCTTGCTTGACCAAAGCGTCAGCGATGTCGGCGTTCGTCACCGAGCCGAACAGACGACCGTCAACACCGGCCTTCTGATTGATCTGAACCGTCGAGCCTGCCAGCTTTTCGCCTTGAGCTTGAGCGGCAGCCAGCTTTTCAGCGGCGATCTTTTCGAGTTCAGCGCGGCGAACTTCGAATTCAGCCAAAGCTTCCTTCGTTGCACGGCGAGCTTGCTTGTTCGGGATCAGGAAGTTACGTGCGTAACCGTCCTTGACCTTCACGATATCGCCCAGGTTACCCAGATTGACGACTTTTTCCAGAAGAATGATTTGCATTCGGATGCTCCTTATCGCGTCGTCGGGTTAGGCCTTGTGCTGGTCGGTGTACGGCACCAGCGCGAGGAAACGTGCGCGCTTGATTGCCGTATCCAGCTGGCGTTGATAGTGCGACTTCGTACCCGTGAGACGCGCCGGCGTGATCTTGCCGTTTTCGCCGATGAAGTCCTTCAGCGTTTCGAGGTCCTTGTAGTCGATGTGATCGACGCCAGCGGCCGTGAAACGGCAGAACTTCTTGCGCTTGAAGAGCGGATTTTGTTGCTGACGACGCTTGTCGAATTTCTTACCAGTCGGGCGGGGCATGTTCAGTCCTTTCCAATGTCCTGCAATTCTGTGATGTGAAATACCAGTGTTCTTGCGTTGCGGTGCTTTTTTGCCAGAAAGCCTGTGAAGAGCGTTTCCACGCCCATCTGACAGCCTTCGAGCTTACCGCTCGCCTCACCTGCGGCTACCGCCTGCATGGTCAGTTCGACTTGCCGGGCAATGCCGGCTTCGACGACTTCCGTGCGGTGGTGCAACGTGCAGCCTGCAATCGGAACGCCGGCGGGGGTATACCGCACCGGTTCGCGTTCGACGACGCTGGCCGTAAGTTGCAGCCGATTCATGTAACCTTTGGCGAGAGCGACGCTTTCGTCTGGTAGCTTAAATAGTGTGTCTTAAGCCTGCGCTTCGGACGGTTGCGTAGCAGCCGACTTCTTGGCTTCTTCGCGCTGCACTTCCTTCATCATCGGCGACGGGCCGGTTTCGGCCTTCTTCATCTTGACGATCAGGTGACGCAGAACCGCGTCATTGAACTTGAATGCGTGTTCCAGCTCGTCGAGCGTGGTCTGGTCGCATTCGATGTTCATGCAGACGTAGTGAGCCTTCGCGAGTTTCTCGATCATGTAGGCCAGTTGGCGACGGCCCCAGTCTTCGATACGGTGGATCTGGCCACCGTGCGAGGTGATCGTGGACTTGTAACGCTCGATCATTGCGGGCACTTGCTCGCTTTGATCCGGGTGCACGATAAATACGATTTCGTAATGACGCATATTCACTCCTTGTGGATTAAAGCCACCCGGGCGTCGGAACCGGTGTGGCAAGTGAGAAGCCAAAGAGTGTAACCCGATTAGGGCCGGGTTGCAAGATATCCCGTTAATCCGGCGCGTGAATCGGGTGTGTTTTCAAGGGTTTAGGGCTAGGCGGACCGACCGCCCTAGCCCATACACGCCCGGCAAGTTCGCCACCGGATGGCCCCCGAGAAACCCGCTCAGCCTCCCTCGGTCTGCTCGCTGCCGCCCGCCAGACGGGCTTTCAACGCCGCTTCGAGGCCGCCGAGCGCATCCGGCGCGGCGTCGGTCACGGCCCACCAGGTCATCCCCTGCGCGTTCCAGTGCGCGAGCGAGTAACCCTCGCGGGTCTGCGTCAACGCAGCGCCAGCGGCCGCGGAGCGCGCCTCCGGAAACACGTAGACGTCGATGACGTGCTTCTGATAGCGGTACACCAACACCGCCACCCGTTGATGCCCGATGTAGTCCAGCCGGCCGCCTTCGAGCGGAAAACCGTTCGCCGCGAGATCCTCGACCGGTGGCGAATAATCGATCCGGCCGTTGAACCACGGCTTGACCGTGTGCCGATCAGTCGAAATAACGTCGATGTCGTGACCGGACATTTGCGCGCGCACATGGCTTTCGACCAGTTCATCGGCGAACAGGCCGGCTTGCGCGGGACGCTGCAGGTTCATCGTCACACCCACGGCCACCGCGCCGAGCGCGACCACCAGCGCGACGAGCCAACCCTGTCCGATCGTCGCGCCCGTGCCTGCGCCCCCGCCAGATAGCCCCGGCGTGCCTTGCGGACGCCACCAGCCGTTCAGCCAGGCACGCAGTCCGCTGCGCTTCGCCTTGGGCCGCGACTGAGACTCCGGCTGCTGAGTGCTCCGAGGGGTTTCAAGCGGTCCGTCGGACACGGTGTCGGCAGCCGGCAGAGCCGCAAGAATCCGCGCCCGCAGGGCATCCGGCGCCCGGTGATAAGGCTGCGCGCGCAGCGACTTGCTCAGCGCGTGCAGGTTTTCGCTTTCGCGCCGGCAAGCGTCGCACGTCTCGATATGCTGCTGGATGCGTTGGGCGTCCGGCGCGGGCAATTCGTGGTCGGCGTTCGCATCGAGGAGCGGCCGCGCTTCGTTACAGTCCATCTGGCGTCTCCTGAGCTAGGCCGGCGGCACTTGCGCCGGGGTTGTTGGACGGACGGCCGTTGGCGGCTGCCCGCAGGGGTGTGACCGAAGCCGTGGGTGTCGTGCATGCGCCCGGCATCGTGGCGCGTGGCGAACCGCCTCCTCCTTGCATTTCGCCCAGAAGCGCGGCCAGCTTGCGCCTGCCGCGCGCGAGCCGCGACATCACCGTCCCGATCGGCACATCGGCCACCATCGCGATCTCGCGATAACCCATTTCTTCAAGCTCCCGCAGGATCAGCACCTCGCGGTACTCCACCGGCAACTTCGCGAGCGCGTCGTGCACCAGCTTCGTATCCTCGTCGCGGATCAGGAGCGTCTGCGGATCCGCGCCACCCGTGCTCCAGCCGTCGAAGGTCGCGTCGTCCATGGTGTCGTCGAACTCGACCATTTCATGCGAGGACGCCCGCCGCCGCCACTCCGTGTACCAGGTGCGGCGCACGATCGCGAGCAGCCACGGCCGCGCCGAATCGCCACGGAAGGTGTCGAAAAAACGGAACGCGCGCATAAACGCTTCCTGCACGACGTCGTCGGCGTCGTTGGTGTTGCCGCACAACCAGCGCGCAAGGTTGTACGCGGCGTCGAGGTGCGGCAAAGCCAGCTGCTGAAAGCGGCGGCTCCTTGCTGCATCGGCGTCGGCATTGACGTGCGCGCGGGCGGCGTCGGAATCGGTTTGGACCACCTGGGCCCTCCAGGGCATTGCGGCTAGGCTGCGTGACTCGTTTTCACTCGCATTCACTCGCTCATCACGCATAACCGGTCACACGCCGAGTTTATTCCCGCCTCCCCCCTGCATTCGACTATTTAAATGCGCAGGGCTCGCAGGGCTCACAGGGTTAATACGTCGGGCGATTCCAGTAATCCTCGCTGGCATACACCTCTTTCAGATAATCGATGAAGTAACGCACCTTGGCCGGCACATAGCGTTGCTGCGGATAGACCGCCAGAATGTCGTAGTCGGGCAGCGCGAATTCGTCCAGCACGGTTTCCAGCTCGCCGCGCGCCAGTTGCTGCTGGATTTCCCATGTTGAACGCCAGCCGAGCCCGAGCCCTTCGGACACCCAGCGGTGCAGCAATTCGCCGTCGTTGCAGTCGAGCGTGCCACCTACCCGCACCGTCGCCAGCTTGCCGTTGCGGCGGAAATACCAGCCGCGGTTCTGGCCGCCTTGCAGGTTGAACGCGAGGCAGTTGTGCTGCGGCAGATCTTCGAGCGTTTTCGGCTTGCCGTGCTTGCGGAAATATTCCGGCGTCCCGCAGACCACGCGCCGGTTCGACGCCAGCTTCACCGCGACGAAATTCGGATCGACCGCACCGCCGATCCGGATCGACAGGTCGTAGCCCTCGCGCACCAGGTCCACCACCCGGTCGGTCAGATTGAACGACACCTGCAATTCCGGCTTGTCGGCAAGAAAGACCGGCGCGAGCGGCGCGACGTGCTTGCGCCCGAACGCGGCCGGCGCCGACACGATCAGATGGCCGTTCACCGCGCGCCGCCCGGCGCTCAGTTCGTTTTCCGCCTGGTCCCATTCAGTGAGCAGGCCGCGACAGCGCTCGAGAAACGCCGCGCCGTCTTCGCTGACCACGAGGCGCCGCGTCGAGCGGTACATCAGCTTCACGCCGAGACGCTTTTCCAGCGCGTCGATGCGGCGCCCGAGAATCACCGGCGACACGCCCTCTTCCAGCGCGGCCGCCGCGAGACTGCCCGCGTCGGCGACGCGCACGAAGGTCTCGATCTGTTTGAAGCGGTCCATGTTTGTCTCCTCTCCCATGCATCGCCGCGGCCCATGCGTCGCTCCGCAGGCTGCCGCGCCATGAAACCGGCGCATTCCATACTTTTTGTTTCGAAATAAGCGACCCGGACTGATCTTATCAAACCTTTAGGTGAAGCCTACAGTTCGATCAACACCTTTTGGTTTGCACATTCCGTCAGCGAATTCGTGACCCCAGCGATTCGCCCACTTCAGACATTCAGGAGACATTCATGGCCAAGATGAGAGCCGTCGACGCAGCCGTGCTGGTGCTCGAAAAAGAAGGCATCAACACCGCTTTCGGCGTTCCGGGCGCAGCCATCAACCCGTTCTACTCGGCCATGCGCAAGGCAGGCAGCATCAGCCACGTGCTGGCGCGTCACGTCGAAGGCGCATCGCATATGGCCGAAGGCTATACGCGTGCCCAACCGGGCAACATCGGCGTGTGTATCGGCACGTCGGGCCCTGCCGGCACCGACATGATCACCGGTTTGTACTCCGCTCAGGCCGACTCGATTCCTATTCTGGCTATCACGGGCCAGGCGCCGCGCGCCCGTCTGTACAAGGAAGACTTCCAGGCCGTCGATATCGAATCGATCGCCAAGCCGGTCACCAAGTGGGCCGTCACCGTGCGCGAACCGGCACTGGTGCCGCGCGTGTTCCAGCAGGCTTTCCACCTGATGCGCTCGGGCCGTCCGGGTCCGGTGCTGGTCGACCTGCCGATCGACGTGCAACTCGCCGAAATCGAATTCGACATCGACACCTACGAGCCGCTGCCGGTCTACAAGCCGAAGGCAACACGCAAGCAGATCGAAGCCGCGCTCACGCTGCTGAACAACTCGGACAAGCCGTTGATCGTCTCGGGCGGCGGCGTGCTGAACGCGGCCGCTGAAGACCTGCTGGTCGAATTCGCCGAAACCGTCGGCGTGCCGGTGATCCCGACGCTGATGTCGTGGGGCGCGATTCCCGACGACCATCCGCTGATGGCCGGCATGGTCGGCTTGCAGACTTCGCACCGCTACGGCAACGCCACGATGCTCGCCTCCGACTTCGTGCTCGGCATCGGCAATCGTTGGGCGAACCGCCACACGGGCAGCGTCGAGGTTTATACGAAGGGCCGTAAGTTCGTGCACGTGGACATCGAGCCGACCCAGATCGGCCGCGTGTTCGGACCGGACCTCGGCATCGTGTCGGACGCGAAAGCCGCGCTCGAACTGTTCGTTGAAGTGGCGAAGGAATGGAAAGCCGCCGGCAAGCTGAAGGACCGCGGCGCATGGGTCGCCGATTGCCAGCAACGCAAGCAGACGATGCACCGCAAGACGCACTTCGACAACGTGCCGATGAAGCCGCAGCGCGTGTACGAAGAGATGAACCAGGTGTTCGGCCGCGATACGTGCTACGTGAGCACGATCGGTTTGTCGCAGATCGCCGGCGCGCAATTCCTGCACGTCTATAAGGCGCGCAACTGGATCAACTGCGGCCAGGCAGGCCCGCTCGGCTGGACGATTCCGGCAGCGCTCGGTGTGCGCGCAGCCGATCCGCAACGTCCGATCGTCGCGCTCTCGGGCGACTACGACTTCCAGTTCATGATCGAAGAACTGGCAGCCGGCGCGCAATTCAAGCTGCCGTATGTGCACGTGGTGGTGAACAACTCGTACCTCGGCCTGATCCGTCAGGCACAGCGCGCGTTCGATATGGACTTCTGCGTGCAGCTCGGTTTCGAGAACATCAATTCGCCGGAAACGAACGGCTATGGCGTGGACCACGTCGCGGTTGCCGAAGGTCTGGGCTGCAAGGCGATCCGCGTGTTCAAGCCGGAAGAACTGAAGCCCGCACTGTTGAAAGCGCAATCGATGCTCTCCGAGTTCAACGTGCCGGTGATCGTCGAAGTGATCCTCGAACGTGTGACCAACATTTCGATGGGCACCGAAATCGACGCGATCAACGAGTTCGAAGAGCTCGCCGAGAAGCGCGAAGACGCGCCGACGGCAATCAGCATGCTCGACTGAGCTTGCTGATGGTTCGACCCGCGCCCAACCGCCTTACTGGTGCGTTGCAGCGCGCCTCGAACCGATGAGCATCACCTGAGCGCGGTGCGGCACCCCGATGCCGCCTCATGAAGTTATTTCACTGACCGACCAGCGAGACACAAGCACCATGCCGAAATTTGCAGCGAATCTCACCATGCTGTTCAACGAAGTCCCGTTCCTCGACCGCTTCGCGGCAGCAGCGGACGCGGGCTTCAACGCCGTCGAATTCCTGTTTCCGTATCCGTACCAGATTGCCGAGTTGAGCGAACGTCTGCAGCAGAACCGTTTGAAACTCGTGTTGCACAACCTCCCCGCGGGCAACTGGGAAGCGGGTGAGCGCGGTATCGCGTGCCTGCCGGATCGCGTGAGCGAGTTTCAGGAAGGCGTCGGCCGCGCGATCGAATACGCAACGGCTTTGAAAGTGCCGCAACTGAACTGCCTCGTCGGCATTCCGACGGCAGGCGTCGATGCGGACAAGGCGCGCTCGACGATCGTCGACAACCTGCGCTTCGCCGCGGGCGAGTTGAAGAAAGCCGGCATCAGGCTGCTGGTCGAGCCGTGCAATTCGTACGACATCCCGGGCTTCGCGCTGAACCGTTCGGGCGAAGGCCTCGACGTGATTCGCGCAGTGGGTTCGGACAATCTGTTCCTGCAATACGACATCTATCACATGCAGCGGATGGAAGGCGAACTCGCGGCGACCATCAAGAAGAATCTGCCGCAGATCGCGCACATCCAGCTCGCCGACAACCCCGGCCGAAACGAACCGGGCACCGGCGAAATCAACTACCCGTTCCTGTTCGACCTGCTCGATTCGCTCGGCTACGAAGGCTACGTCGGTTGCGAGTACAAGCCGCGCACGACCACCGCCGCCGGCCTCGGCTGGGTGCAAAGCGTGGCCGGGCAAACCCGCGGTGCAGCCCACGCCGCAGCCTGACCGATCCGTCGATCGCATCAGGCACACCACCCCAAACAACACTGGAGATTCAGACACATGGCAAAGATCGGTTTTATCGGCCTCGGCATCATGGGCGCGCACATGGCGCGCAACCTCATCAAGGGCGGCCACACGCTGTTCGTGAATGGCGCATACCCGGTGCCGGAAGATCTGAGCAAGAGCGCGAGCGTGGTCGCCAATTCGACCGCCGTCGCGCAAGCTGCCGACATCGTCATCATCATGGTGCCGGACACGCCTGACGTCGCCAACGTGCTGTTCGCCGACGACGGCGTTGCCGCCGGCCTCACGCAAGGCAAGCTCGTGATCGACATGAGCTCGATCTCGCCGCTCGACACGCAGGCGTTCGCGAAGAAGATCAACGCGCTGGGCGTCGACTACCTCGATGCGCCGGTGTCCGGTGGTGAAGTCGGCGCGCGTGAAGCGTCGCTGACGATCATGGTCGGCGGCCCGGAAAAGGCTTTTGCGCTTGCCAAGCCGCTGTTCGAACTGATGGGCAAGAACATCTCGCTGATCGGCGACAACGGCGCGGGTCAAACCTGCAAGGTCGCGAACCAGATCATCGTCGCGCTGAACATCGAAGCCGTGGCCGAAGCCCTGCTGTTCGCTTCGCGCTCGGGCGCCGATCCGGAACGTGTGCGCAAAGCGCTGATGGGCGGCTTCGCTTCGTCGCGAATTCTCGAAGTGCATGGCGAGCGCATGACCAAGCGCACCTTCGATCCGGGCTTCCGCATCGAACTGCACCAGAAGGATCTGAACCTCGCCCTGGACGGCGCGCGCAAGCTCGGCATCGCCCTGCCGCATACGGCCAGCGCCCAGCAACTGTTCAGCGTGTGCGCAGCCAACGGCGGCAAGGCATGGGATCACTCGGCAATGGTGCGCGCACTGGAAATCATGGCGAACTACGAAGTCGCGCAAGCGCCGGGTAGCGAAGCCAAGGCGGCCTGATACATCTCCTGCGAAGGCCGGTTGCACGGGTCACGCACCAGTTCAAACGCGCGACCCGCCGTATCGGAGCGAATTGCGACGGGCCAATCAGGGAGCAGGCAGCGGGCGTCAAACGCTGCACATAAAAACAACATCAAGCATGTCATATGGATTGCCGTGATGGTTGCATCGTCATCGTCATGGCAATCGCAGGTGGGGCGCCCGGTCCGTCGTGCTGTAACGGCGGCGGAACGGGCAAATCGTGCCGCTCTGGGCTGAGAGCGGCAAGTGGGGTCCGCAGCGGCACCCGGCGGCGCCGGGGAAGCCTTGGTCGGTCAGACGTCGTCGTCGGGTGTCCGGCTGTCGGATTTCAAACTTATGCGTTTTCCGCCATTCTCTCGCAGCGGCTGCATCATGCATGCCGCCTGCCAGTCCCTCTCTCTGCAAGTCTCCTTGCAGGCGTGCTCGCAAGGCCGCTTGCATTTGCTTGCAACTCCGCGTCTGCGGCACGACCTTTTTTGACACATCCCTCCGCACTTTTCTCCTACACTCTTTGAGTCTGGTTGCAGGTGTATCAGCGATCACGTGTGGCTTGCCGATCATCGCAACGCATGTGCTCTGCTTCATTCGCCCGATTCGCAGCCAGTGTTCAACCCGTGAGCGGAATGTGCTTGCGCCGGTAACCCATCTTGCAAAGGATTCAGAATGAGCATCTTTGGTGACATCGTAAACAAGCTCTTCGGCAAAGCGAAGCCCGACCAGCCTGCACCTGCGGTCGAGCCGACACCGGATCCGGCAGCGGCACAAGCCGCCGCCCCCGACGCGACACCGGCGCCCGCGCCGCTGGCCGATGTCGACGTTGCTATTGTCATGGACCAGTTCGTGAGTGAGAGCGGGCAAACGTTGAACTGGCGCACGTCGATCGTCGACACGCTGAAAGCGCTCGGCGTCGATAGCAGCCTCGAGCATCGCAAGCAACTCGCCCAGGAATTGAAGTACAGCGGCGACACGAACGATTCGGCAAGCATGAACATCTGGCTGCACAAGCAGGTGATGCAAGCGCTGGCGGCGAACGGCGGGAAGTTGCCTCCGGATCTGGCGGGCTAACGGCTTGCCGGCGTCGCCCGTTTTACATTGGTATGGGCATCGGTATCGGTAGCGACAACCCTTGAGCTGAAACGACAACGCGGCGCCCGGGTCGATGACCGGGGCGCCGCGTTGTCATTCAAGCTTCATGCGCGGGACACGGTTCTGACTTTGAACCGGACCACCCGCGCTAATTCAGTTAGTACGTGTCGAAAGTTTTCTGCAACGCAACCGGCCCCGTGCCGCCCGCGGCCAGTGCGAGCATCAGCAGGACCCGCGCCTTGTACGGATTCAGCGAGCCCGCGCTGACGAAACCGAGCGCGTCATCAGCGGCCGCGCCATTGCGCATGACATGGCCCGAACCCACCCGCGATGAACGCACCACCGCCACACCCTGCGAGGCCGCATCCGCCAATGCCTGTTGCATCGAGGCGTGAATCGAGCCATTGCCCGTGCCCGCCACCACGATGCCGCGTACACCCGCTGCCACCAGCGCGTCCACAGCGATCCGCGAGACCCCGGCGTAGCTCGCGACAACTTCCACATGCGGCCACTTCGCGCCGATCACGAATTCGGTTGCAAGCGTATGCGCACGCACCACGCTGCGCTGGAACTCGACGCGGCCGTCCTGCACCCAGCCGAGCGCGCCGATCTCCGGAGACTGGAAAGCATCGACCGCATACGTGCTTGTCTTGACCACATCACGTGCGCTGTGAATCTTATTGTTGAATGCCACCAGCACGCCCTGCCCGCGCGACTGTGCGTTCGCCGCAACCGTCACGGCATTCAGCAGATTCAACGGACCGTCTGCCGACAACGCCGACGCCGGGCGCATAGCCGCGGTGAGCACGACCGGCTTATCCGACTTGATCGTCAGATGCAGCAGGTAAGCGGTTTCTTCAAGCGTATCGGTGCCATGCGTAATCACCACGCCGTCGACGTCATCGCCGGCGAGCAGCGTGTTGATGCGCTGCGCGAGCGTGCTCCACAGCGACATTTCCATGTCTTTACTGTCGACGCTGGCAATCTGCTCGGGCGCGATCCGCGCGACCGTGGACAAAGCCGGCACCACGGCCAGCAATTGATCGACGCCGACCACGCCCGCCTGGTAGCCGGACGTATTGGTGGCGTCCGCGGCCGCCCCGGCGATCGTGCCGCCCGTTGCCAGCACGGCGATGCGCGGCAGTTGGGGCGCTGCGCCCTGGTTGGAAGGCGTAGCGGAAGAAGAGGTCTGAGTATTCATGGCGGCGATTGTAAGCGATGTGCCGCGCGCCGCCATGCGTCAAAAAAACGGCTGCCCGTTCGCCTTGGGTGCAACGGCTTGCGCCCTCGCCTCAAACCGCTTCACGCAATTGTGCGGCGATTTCCGCTTCGTTCAGTTGCGGCGCGAACATTTCGATCAGCCGGTATGCATACGCGCGCAGGAACGCGCCCTTGCGCAAGCCGACCCGCGTGGTGCTCGCCTCGAACAGATGCTGCGTATCCAGCGCGACCAGTTCCGTGTCGCGCTTCGGATCGTAGGCCATGGCCGCGACCACGCCGATGCCCATGCCGAGTTCGACGTAAGTCTTGATCACGTCGGCATCGATGGCGGTCAGCACGACGTCCGGCAACGCACCCGCTTTTGCAAACGCCTGGTCGATATGCGAGCGGCCCGTGAAGTCCTGGTCGTACGTGACGATCGGGAATTCGGCGATCTCATCGAGCGTCAGGTTTTCGCGGCCCACCAACGGGTGATCCTTCGGCACCACCACGATGTGGTGCCACGAATAGCACGGGAACGTGACGATATCCGGGAAACGGTCGAGCGCCTCGGTCGAAATGCCGATGTCCGCTTCGCCGTTGATGATCATCTGGGCGATCTGTTGCGGGCTGCCCTGGCGCAACGCCAGATGCACCTTCGGGAACACCTCGGTGAATTGACGAATCACCTTCGGCAGCGCATAACGCGCCTGCGTGTGGGTGGTCGCCACGACGAGGTGGCCACTGTCCTGATCGGCATACTGGCGCGCGACGCGGCGCAGATTCTCCGCATCGAGCAGCATCCTCTCGATCAACTGATGCACCGCCTTGCCCGGCTCGGTGAGGCCCGTGAGGCGTTTGCCGCGCCGGATGAAGATATCCACGCCGAGTTCGTCTTCCAGATCCTTGATCTGTTTCGATACGCCAGACTGCGACGTGTACAACACGTTCGCGACTTCGGTCAGATTCATGTTCTGACGGACGGCCTCGCGCACAAAGCGCAATTGCTGAAAATTCATCTGTATGTCTCCGGTTGAGCCAGAGTTGAGTTATTAGAGTTTGATCGAAACGCCGAGTTTTGTTGTGCTGCCAGCAGTACCGCTTATTGCGCCGGAAATACGCGCAACGCGCGCGGCACGGCGGTCACGCCGTCGCCGATCGCCAGTTGCAGATCGCGCCACGATTCGCGATCGAGTTCCGCTTCGAGCAGGTTGCCTTCACGACCCGCCAGTTCCACCCGCACCGAGCCGCCGAGCGTCACCACGCGCCGCACGTCGACCACGATGCCTTCGCGATGGCCGGACGCTTGCGGGTACAACTGCAGATCGTGCGGCCGCACATACGCGAATGCCGGCCCGCTGAAATCGGCCTTGATCGCGACCGGCAACGCCGCGCCGTCGACCACGAAGCCACTCGCATCCACGTTGCCATGCAGACGGTTCGCCGCGCCGAGAAACTCGTAGACGAACGAGGTTTGCGGATGGTCGTACACGTCCTGCGGACTGCCCACCTGCTCCACGTGCCCACGATTCAGCACGACAATCCGGTCGGCCACTTCGAGCGCTTCTTCCTGATCGTGCGTGACGAAAATCGTCGAGATATGCAGATCGTCATGCAGACGACGCAGCCAGCTACGCAATTCCTTGCGCACCTTGGCATCCAGTGCGCCGAACGGTTCGTCGAGCAGCAAGACCTTCGGTTCGACCGCCAGCGCGCGCGCCAACGCAATCCGCTGCCGCTGACCGCCAGATAATTCCGACGGATACCGTTGCGCGAGCCAGTCGAGTTGCACGAGCTTCAGCAGCTCATGCACCTTCTCGCGAATCACCGCTTCGGAAGGCCGCTCCTTACGGGGCTTCACACGCAAGCCGAACGCGACGTTCTCGAACACCGTCATATGGCGGAACAACGCGTAATGCTGGAACACAAAGCCGACTTCGCGTTCGCGTGCGCCGACCGTCGCGACGTCCTGGCCTTGCAGCACCACCTGGCCGCCGTCCGCGTATTCGAGACCGGCAATCACGCGCAGCAAGGTGGTCTTGCCACACCCCGAAGGCCCGAGCAGCGCAACCAGTTCGCCCGGCGGAAAGTCGAGCGAAACGTTATCGAGCGCGACGAAATCGCCGAAGCGCTTTTGCAGGTTACGAACGGTGATACCCATTACAGCTCTCCTTGCTTGAGCGGGTGCTTGACTACATTGTTCGGCGAACGGGCCGCCTTGACGGACGGTGCAGCGGCGCCCGGCGCGAGCGGCCCGGCATGGGCCGGCACGTCGCGCGCGGCGGACAGTTCCGCCGACATGTGGCGCTCGGCGAGCAGTTTCAAGCCGAGCGTCACGAGCGCCAGCAAGGCCAGCACCGATGCCACGGCGAACGCGGCCGAAAAGTTGTATTCGTTATAGAGAATTTCGACGTGCAAGGGCATCGTGTCGGTCTGACCGCGAATGTGGCCGGACACCACCGACACCGCGCCGAACTCGCCCATCGCCCGCGCATTACACAGAATCACGCCGTACAGCAGACCCCATTTGACGTTCGGCAGCGTGACCCGGCGGAAGATCTGCCATCCGGACGCGCCGAGCACGTGCGCGGCCTCTTCTTCGTCGTTGCCTTGCGCCTGCATCAGCGGAATCAGTTCACGCGCGACGAACGGGAACGTGACAAAGATGGTTGCCAGCACGATGCCCGGCACCGCGAAGATGATCTGCACGTTGTGGTCCTGCAACCACGGCCCGAACCAGCCCTGCGCGCCGAACATCAGCACGTAGATCAAACCGGAAATCACCGGCGAGACCGAGAACGGCAGATCGATCAACGTGGTCAGCAAGGCCTTGCCGCGAAACTCGAACTTGGCGATACACCAGGACGCGGCGAGGCCGAACACGAGATTCAACGGCACCGCGATCGCGGCCGTAATCACGGTGAGCTTGATGGCCGATAGCGCATCCGGATCGGCCAGGGATTCCAGATAGAAGCCCAGGCCCTTGTTCAGGGCCTGATAGAACACCGCGACGAGCGGCACGACCAGGAACAGCGCAAGAAACAGCAACGCGACGCTGGTCAGAATCCAGCGCACGACAGGCGATTCGGTGACCGGATCGGGCCGGCGCGCGGCATTGAGGGGCGCGCGCGGCGCCACGGCAACAACCGCGGCATCCGCGTCATTCACGGAGTTGCGGCTCATTGCACACCTCCGCCAAGCGCCACGCTCGCGGCAGCAGGTGCCGGACCTGCGCCGCCACGGCTGGTGCGACGCTGCAAATACCATTGCAAGGTGTTGATGAGCAGCAGCATCAGGAACGACACCACCAGCATGACCACGGCCAGCGCAGTCGCGCCGGCGTAGTCGTATTGTTCGAGCTTGGTAATGATCAGCAGCGACGTGATTTCCGATTTCATCGGCACATTACCGGCGATAAAAATCACCGAACCGTATTCGCCGAGCGCCCGCGCGAATGCCAGCGCGAAACCTGTCAGCAAGGCTGGGAACACGGCCGGCAGCACGACGCGGCGAAACGTCAGCCAGCGCGAGGCGCCGAGGCAGGCAGCCGCTTCTTCCTGCTCGCGTTCGAACTCTTCGAGCACCGGCTGCACGGTCCGCACGACGAACGGCAAACCGATGAAGGTCAGCGCGACCAGCACACCGGCCGGCGTGAAAGCGATCTTGATGCCGAGCGGTTCGAGAAACTGTCCGATCCAGCCGTTGCCCGCGTACACCGCCGCGAGCGAAATGCCGGCCACGGAGGTCGGCAATGCAAACGGCAGATCGACCACCGCATCGACGATGCGCTTGAACGGGAACGTATAGCGCACCAGCACCCACGCGACCAGAAAACCGAACACCGCGTTGATCAGCGCGCCGCCGAGGGCCGAGAAAAACGTCAGGCGATACGACGCGAGCACGCGCGGCGACGTGACCGCGCGCACGAACTGAGGCCAGTCGAGCGTCGCGGTCTTGAGAAAGGTCGCCGCAAGCGGAATCAGCACCACGAGGCTCAGATAAGCCACCGTGATGCCGAGTGTCAGGCCAAAACCGGGCAACGCGCTCGGTTTTCGGAAGGTCAACGTCGTCATGCTCAGTACTCTTTCAGGGTTGAAACCGGCGGCTCTTTTCGGCCGCCTGGCTGGCCAGAAAGCGCGCCTTGCGGGCGCGCTTTCTGGCGAGGTGTCACTACGCGTTCAACCGCGCATGTCGTTGTGCCGGGTGCCCCTTACTGCGGCGAGTAAATCGAATCGAACACACCGCCGTCGGCAAAGTGCGTCTTCTGCGCATTGGCCCAACCGCCGAACGAATCGTCCACCGTGTACAGCTTCAGCTTCGGAAACTTCGAGGTCAGCTCGGCCGGCACCTTGCTCGAACGCGGACGGTAGAAGTTCTTCGCCGCGATTTCCTGACCCTGCTCGCTGTACAGGAAGTTCAGATACGCTTCGGCCAGCTTGCGCGTGCCATGCTTGTCGACCACCTTGTCCACCACCGCAACCGGCGGCTCGGCCAGAATGCTCACCGACGGCACGACGATCTCGAACTTGTCCGGACCGAATTCCTTCAGCGAGAGGAAGGCTTCGTTTTCCCACGCGATCAGCACGTCGCCGATGCCGCGTTGCACGAAGCTGGTGGTCGCCCCGCGCGCGCCCGAATCCAGCACGCCGGCATTCTTATAAAGCTTGCCGACGAATTCCTTCGCTTTCTGGTCGTTGCCGCCCGGCTGATGTTCGGCGTAGGCCCAAGCCGCCAGATAGTTCCAGCGTGCGCCGCCCGAAGTCTTCGGATTCGGCGTCACGATCGACACGCCTGGCTTGATCAGATCGTCCCAATCCTTGATGTGCTTCGGGTTGCCCTTGCGCACCAGAAACACGATCGTCGACGTGTACGGCGACGCGTTGTCCGGCAGGCGCTTTTGCCAACCCTTGTCGATCAACCCCTTGTTGGCCAGCGCGTCGATGTCGTAGGCGAGCGCCAGCGTCACCACGTCCGCCTGCAAACCGTCCAGCACCGAACGCGCCTGCGCACCCGAGCCGCCGTGCGACTGCTTGAAGGTGATCGTCTCGCCCGTTTTCGCCTTCCATTCCTTGCCGAATGCCTGGTTGACGTCCTGGTACAACTCGCGTGTCGGGTCGTACGACACGTTCAGCAGCGTCGTGTCCGCTGCATGTGCCTGCGTCACGACACCGGCCGCGGTCATCGTGCCGACTGCGCCGAAAGCGAGCGCCGCAATCAATTTTCTGGTCTTGCCTGCCAGCCCCGTGCCTTGATGGTTCATGCCAACTTTCTCCGCGTGGTGGTCCGCTGAAACAGCGTGTGGTGTTGTTTTGCGTCGCGGTCACGTGCACATGAGCCCCAACTCGAAGGGCAGTCTATCGAAGAGCTTTCATCATTAAAAATAATGTTTCTTCATTCTTTAATACGCAAAAGTGGTAATGACGGCCGGATAAGGCGTTGCGGCACGAAAACGGGTGTTGTGGCGTCCGTTTGCGGCGCTGGAGCGGCACCCCAGGGCACGAACTTAAAGTAAAGCTTGAATTGCGCGGAATACTGTATAAAAATACAGGCACCTGTTCATACATACAGTGGCGCCATGACCAAACTTACCGCACGTCAGCAGCAGGTTTTCGATTTGATCCGCCGGGCTATCGAACGCACCGGCTTCCCGCCCACACGGGCGGAAATCGCCGCCGAGCTGGGTTTCAGCTCGGCCAACTCGGCAGAAGAACATTTACGGGCGCTGGCTCGCAAGGGCGTGATCGAACTGGCGGCCGGCGCATCGCGGGGCATTCGCCTGCTGGGGGGCGCCGAAGATTCGCCGTACCAGTTCACGCTGCCGCACGCCAGCATCATGCAACTGTCGCTGCCGCTGATCGGCCGCGTTGCGGCGGGTAGCCCGATCCTCGCGCAGGAACATATCTCGCAGCATTACGCGTGCGACCCGGCGCTGTTCTCGAGCAAGCCGGACTACCTGCTGAAAGTACGCGGGCTGTCCATGCGCGACGCCGGTATCTTCGACGGCGACCTGCTCGCGGTACAGAAGAAAAGCGAAGCCAAAGACGGTCAGATCATCATCGCGCGCCTTGGCGACGACGTAACGGTCAAGCGCCTGAAGCGCCGGCCGAACGGTATCGAGTTGATCGCCGAGAACCCCGATTACGACAACATCTTCGTTGAAACCGGCAGTGCGGAATTCGCGCTCGAGGGTATTGCCGTCGGGCTGATCCGCCCGGGCGAGTTCTAAGCCCTGCGCGTGCGCCAACCCAAAGCTGCCCCAACGTTGAATCGCCTGGAGAGACTCATGGAACGCCTTGCCCGCCTGCTGCCTTTTCGCCAGTTCGGTCGTCTGCGCCATCTGCGCAAGCTGGTGCCCTGTTCGCTAATCGATGCGTCCCCGGCCGGCACTCCATCGCTATCGCTGTTCGACGCACCGGGCGGAGAAGCAGGTTTGCCGTCCTCGTTGCCGGCTTTTGCGCGCGTGTCACTGAATTCCGGGCTGAATACGGCTGAACCCGCGCGCCGTGCGCCGGTGCGCGTCTATCATGGGCCGTCGCGGCTGATCATGGTCGGCACGGTAGATGCCGTGTGCCGCATGATCGATCGTTGCATCGCCGACGAAGCTAACGTGCACGGCGCGGTGTTCGAGGCATAAGCTGCACGGCGGGTGGGCTGCAACCGGCTGCCTCCATGCATCGCATGGGATCGTTTTTACGTGGCCGCGGTCCACGTTAGATGACACCTGATAGAGAGTCCCGCTCGATGGCAGTTTCAACTCGCACCAAACGTAGCGCCACCCGGCCGCTGATCGTCACTTTGATTGTGATTGTGGTGATCGCCGCATTGGGGTTCGGATATGCGTCGCCCTACATAGCGCTCAATAATCTCAAGCGCGCGGCGGACGCACGTGATGCGCAAACCGTCAATCAATACGTCGATTTTCCCGCGTTGCGCGAGAGCCTGAAACAGCAGGTCACCGGCCTGCTCACGCGCAGGCTCGACGGGCATGGCAACGGTAATCCGTTCGCAGCGATTGGCGCCATGATCGGCGTGGCCTTGATCGGTCCGCTGGTCGACGCTTATGCGACACCCGACGGCGTGGCGGCCTTGCTGAACGGCATGCCGCCGCGCGGTAACCCGGGCGAACGGCCGCCAGTTCCTCCTGCCGCGTCTGGGTCTGCACCGGAACCAGCCCCGCCTGTTGCGGGTAGTACGGGCAGCGGCGCGGGCAACGACGCGAGCAGCGGCACAACCAACGGCGCAACCCATAGCGAGAACAACGCGACGCCACCGCAACCGCCGCAAACCACGGCGGGCTATCGCGGCCTCAACGAGTTCGTCGTCACTTATCAGCATGGTGCCGGCGATGCGCGTTACTCGGCAATCTTGCAACGCGAAGGTTTATTCACCTGGAAGCTGGCTGCGGTCGATCTGAACGAGTGATCGTCCGGAGGGGGCATCCGGCGAACGCAACCGGGCCGAACGAATCACAATCTGGCTGATGCGCTCGCCCTGAACAAGCGAGCGCTCGGCTCAAATGACCCGTTTGCCCCGCTCAGCCAGATTCACCGGCCCTACGCCCTAATCCCGCCCTGCTTCAGGCCGCCTCGGCTTGCTGCTGCTCCTGCGCGGAAGAGCACGCTACCAGAATGCTGCACGAGATCCGATCGAGCAGCGGCGTATTGCCCGCGCCCATCCACCATCGTGACAGACCGGTTCGGCAACGATGGCCGACCACCACGAGGTCGACATGCAGTTCGTTGGCGAGGTTGGCGATCTCGTCGATCGGATGGCCAAACGCAAAATGCCCTTGCGCGGCCACGCCGCGTTCGGTGAGCCAGTCCACGCCTTCCTGCAGAATGTCGCGGGCCGTTTTCTCGAAACTGCCGCAAGCCACATCGGTCAGCAGGCCGGCGCTTTGCGCAATGCTCGAGCGCATGTCGACCACCGACAGCAAGTGCGTTTCCGCTTTCAGATCCAACGCCAGGTCGGCGCCGCAACGTAACGCTTTGCGGCCTTCGCGCGAGCCGTCGTAGCACAACAGGATTTTTCGGTAGCTCGCCATGATTTATCTCCCATCCCGCGAGGAACGCGGTCTGAATGAATCATGGTGCGCCGCAATTCAGGTTGCAAGGGATGGAAAACGCTAAGTGCGCCCTAAACCGGTGCGTGCTGGATTCGGGCCTGATCCGGGGCGCTCGCGACCCTATGCGGCAGCGCAAGAAACACCATCGGGCCCATTCTGCGGCCGCCAACACCTCGCTGCCGATGCCATAGAATGGGCGGCCTTACCGGCTATTTGCCTCTTTTCCCGGAGCCTTGATCGATCCATGTCTGAAGCCGCCATTGAGTTCCACCAGGTCAAAAAAAGCTACGGCGAAAAGAGGGTCGTCGACGGACTGTCGTTTCATGTCAACAGAGGCGAATGTTTCGGCCTGCTGGGCCCGAACGGCGCGGGCAAGACCACCACGTTGCGCATGCTGCTCGGCATTGCCACACCGGACGCCGGCACGATTCGCCTGTGCGGCGAGCCGATTCCCGGCCGTGCGCGGATCGCGCGAGCGCGTGTTGGGGTCGTCCCACAGTTCGACAATCTCGATCCCGATTTCACGGTCCGCGAAAATCTGCTGGTATTTGGCCGGTACTTCGGTTTGAGCGCCGCGCAATGTCGCGCGATGGTGCCGTCGCTGCTTGAATTCGCGCGCCTCGAGAGCAAGGCGGATGCCCGCGTGAGCGAACTGTCGGGCGGCATGAAGCGGCGCCTCACGCTGGCGCGCGCGCTCGTCAACGATCCCGACGTGCTGATCATGGATGAGCCGACCACCGGCCTCGATCCGCAGGCGCGCCATCTGATCTGGGAACGGTTGCGTTCGCTGCTGGTACGCGGCAAGACCATCCTGCTGACCACGCACTTCATGGAAGAAGCCGAACGGCTGTGTCATCGCCTGTGCGTGATCGAGGAAGGACGCAAGATCGCCGAAGGCGCGCCGCGCGAGCTGATCGCATCCGAGATCGGCTGTGATGTGATCGAAATCTTCGGCCCCGATCCGGTGGCGTTGCGTGAAGAGCTGGCGCCGTTGGTGGAGCGCACCGAGATCAGCGGCGAGACGCTCTTCTGCTATGTGAACGATCCTCAGCCTGTGCATGCCCGCCTCAAGCAACGTGCCGATCTGCGCTATCTGCATCGTCCGGCGAATCTGGAAGATGTATTCCTGCGGCTGACCGGACGCGAGATGCAGGATTGACGCGCAGCTTGACGCCAGGCGGCACCGGCCCGGCTCGCAACCTTCTACCGCTATAACGACACGGCAAGAGACACGCAATGGACGCACGTACTTACGAACCGCACGGCGAGACGCCGCCAGAACAGGACACCTTCGCCGCTTTCCCGGCCAACGCGGTCAACTGGATTGCGGTATGGCGGCGCAACTATCTGGTCTGGAAGAAGCTCGCGATTGCCTCGATGTTCGGCAATCTTGCCGACCCGATGATCTATCTGTTCGGCCTGGGTTTCGGGCTTGGACTGATGGTCGGCCATGTCGACGGCGTGTCGTATATCGCATTTCTCGCCGCGGGCACGGTCGCGTCGAGCGTGATGATGTCGGCCAGTTTCGAGTCGATGTATTCGGGTTTTTCGCGCATGCACGTACAGCGCACGTGGGAGGCGATCATGCATACGCCGCTGACGCTGGGCGACATCGTGCTTGGCGAGGTGGTGTGGGCGGGCAGCAAGTCGATGCTATCGGGCGCGGCGATCATGCTGGTCGCCGGGGCGTTGGGATACGCGAATTTTCCGTCGATGTTGCTGGCGTTGCCGGTGATTGTGCTGACGGGGTTGGCATTCGCGAGTATCGCGATGGTGGTGACGGCGCTTGCTCCGTCGTATGACTTTTTTATGTTTTATCAGACGTTGGTGTTGACGCCGATGTTGCTGTTGTCCGGGGTGTTTTTTCCTGCTTCGCAGTTGCCTGCCGCGGCGCGGGTTGTGACTGAGGTTTTGCCCCTGGCGCATGCTGTTGATCTGATTCGGCCGGCTATGCTGGGGCGGCCGGTTGAGGGGGTGGTGTTGCATGTTGCCGTGCTGGCGGCTTATGCGGTGGGTGGGTTTGTTGTTTCGGCGGTTTTGTTTCGGCGCAGGATGATGAAATAAGGGGGTGGGGTTTTGCCTGCTCGGCGGTTCTTGGTGTTTTTTTTGGCTTTGCCATGCTGGGGGGTTCGTGGTCTGTTCTGTTTGGTGGTCCTTTGGCCTTTCCTTGCTTTGTTAGTGGTCTATTGGCGTTGCCCCTGTGCGGGGCGGCACTTACTTTCTTTGCC